>ERZ1027039.4-NODE-4-length-145256-cov-17.874023_pt1 | contig 145256 bp, 112 predicted proteins | sample MGYA00519438_ERZ1027039 | MGnify/ENA primary metagenome ERZ1027039 (study PRJEB26926, sample SAMN06164810) | human gut metagenome | biome: ENVO:00009003; feature: ENVO:2100002; material: ENVO:00002003 | host: Homo sapiens | place: USA | collected 2012 ...
AGGCGAACTCCTCGAAGATGCGGTAGTCGCGTTGCTCGTTAGCCTTGCTAAGATTACTCCTCGTTACGGATTTTCCGATTCCGAGGTGATAGACCTTGCCTGCATGAGCTTCCAGTGCGACGATGAGATCCCGAAGGCTCTCACGGTTTGACAGTTGTCCGAACATCATCGTAAGTAGTTGATTCCAACAAGTATAACTCTTCACATACTTGTCACCGTCATACTTCTTTACAATGCGCAGGAACTTAAAATTGTCAAGAAAGCCGACTAATTGGGCGAAAACGTATTTGTCTTTATTCATAACAGTCTGATTCAGACTGCAAAAGTAATTTCAAATCGTTGCGCCTCAAAATCTCTTGCAACAGATTGAATTTCAATTATTTCAAAGAACTCTTATGATTTTTTAGTGGACACTAATGTAAATGAGGATATAACCACGCACGTAGTGATGCCGGAAGGGATCAAACTTGTCGACATCTCGACGGGCAACATCGTAGGCAACCAGTGTGCCGACAATATGATCCGTCTGAAACCGCAGTTTCCGACAGACTCGCTCGGCCATCCCGAAAAACCGATGCTCTCGAATTCTCTGATAGGGAGCATCACTGTCATCGGTGAACGGCATATCGCCCAGCTCGAAGTTGTGTATGTTTTCTCCCCCCGCCGTGCAACATCAATCTACAAAATTCCCTATGAGGAGCTTGACAACTATGTCAATCCCGAAGTGGAGATGTCGCAGAGCGATATGGCCAAATACTGCTGGGCAATCTATTCTTCCGGACGACGATTCAATAACATCACATCGTCGAAGCATGGTATGAAGGCGATGGTGAACAACATCTACTCCGTGGGCGATTATTTCTTCATTGACTTTTCGTTACAGAACAAAACCAAAGTCAAATATGAAATCAACGAAATGCGGGTGTTCCTTACCGACAAGAAAGAGGTGAAAGCCACTAATTCACAGACCATAGAACTGACACCGGCATACTCGCTTAATCTTGCCAGGGATTTCAGCAAAAACTACCGTAACGTGCTGGTAGTGGAAAAACTGACATTTCCCGAGGAAAAAGTGCTCAGAATCGAAATTTCAGAAAATCAGATTTCCGGGCGTGTTATCGAGCTGACAATCGAATATGAGGATATTCTGAATGCCGACGGTTTCTCGAGAGACCTGCTTAAGAAAATCCCCGACGTTGCACTTCCCCATATCTATAAGTAATATCTATAACCGCAAAACATCTTTAACTGCAATGAAAAAACTGTTTTTGTTTTTAATCTGTCTTTCCGGCGCCATGATGACGGCGTTTGCCGGAGACGGCGACAGCAGGCTGACTGTGGCCGGTGGCTTTCAGTTCCCCGAAACACTCGATGCCCAACTGGGATATGAGTATGATTTAAGCTCCGGCAGCGCAGTCGAAATCTACGGAGAGCTGGGCAACCACTGGCAGCATCCCACATGTCACATGTTCTGGAAAGGCTACTACTGGGATGGCGGTATCAATTACAAATTCCGCATTCACAGATATAAGAATTCGCTGCTGAGAGTGCGCGGCGGTATCGATGCCGGAGCCGACCGTCGGAAATTCTTTTTTGGCGTCGAGGCCGGTCTGGAATGGGAGTATGTGTTCTCATCAGGCATAAGGTTCTACATCATTGAGAAAAACAACGTGAATTTTCTCCATGGTGACACCTTCCGCAACGGCTTGCTCATAGGATTCAAATTTCCCCTCTGACACCTTTGTTTCATATTTATATACTTCGTCATTTGTAAATCGGGGTCGTAACAGGTGACTGCTGCGGCCCTTTTTAATAAAATTATTATGGCTTTCGAGGAAACGCGGGAACAGAAGCAGATGTACAACCTGTTCCGAAGCTGCATATATATCACGCTGATACTGGAGTTGGTGATGAACATTCCCATTTCGGGCGTCGGTCCTATTATGGATTTCATCATTAAGCTATTGCGAGGTCTCAAGGTTTTCAATTCAGTAGGCACGTGCAAAATCATTGAATTTGTGTGTATCGCAGTGGTCTGCATCGGCACCACGGCGAAGAAGTCGATGAAATTCAATCTTCGCAATATTGTTGTTATCCCTATTGTGATGGGAGCAGTGCTGACCGGATTGTGTTTTGTCTTTCACGTATGGGGCGCATCCGAAGCAATGACCGGGCGTATACCTCTGAGCCGCTGGCTTTATGCCATCTGTTCGATTGTGGGTGTTGTACTTATTCATCAGGGACTTGACGCAATAGCGAAATACTACCAGTTCCGCATTGCCGAGGACAGGTGGAATTTCGAAAACGAGTCTTTCCGTCAGAGTGAGAAGAAAGAAGAAAATGCCTACTCCGTCAATGTCCCGATGATTTACTATTGGCAGAAGAAAATGCATAAGGGATGGATAAACATCATCAACCCGTTCCGCGGCACAATCATTCTCGGCACTCCCGGTTCCGGCAAGTCATTCAGCATCATCGATCCCTTTATCAGACAACATGCCCGCAAAAAGTTCGCCATGATGGTCTATGATTATAAGTTTCCGGCTCTGGCCGAGACACTGTTCTATCAATATTGCAAAAATAAGCACTACGGCCATCTGCCTGATAACTGCGGGTTCTATGTGGTAAACTTTTCTGATGTCGAGCACTCCTCACGCATCAACCCCATTCAGAAGAAATATATACCGGATCTGGCCGCTGCCTCTGAAACAGCCGCGACACTTCTTGCCGCGTTAAACAAGGGAGGCGGAGAAAAGAAAGGTGGCTCCGAGGCATTCTTCACTAATTCTGCCGAGAACTTTCTGGCTGCCATCATTTATTTTTTCGTCAACTTTCATCCTACCGGTTATTACCGGGGTCGCAAGTTGCGTCATTTTATCAATTGGAACGGGCGCAAACTTGAAGTTGTCATCCGCTACTGGAAAGATTATGTCGCGGTGGATGAAAATGGCGAAAAGGTGCTCGATTTCATTGATGAGAAGCTCGGCAACATGTCGTGCGATGACGATGGAATGTTCGTGCAGCTCGAGGGGCTGACATATAACTCGAAAATCGAGATCGACGGACGGCGCCGCTCTATGCGTGTCAAGATTGATCGCGAGTGGTGGGAAGATGAGAACGGTGTCGAACGTGTCCCTGACACATTCACCGGCGAGTATTCCACAATGCCGCATGTGCTTTCACTTCTCGGGAAGGGATATAAGGATGTGTTTGATCTTCTGATGAAAGATGAGCATATCCGCTCGCTGATGGCGCCATTCGAGTCGGCATATACCAACAGGGCGATGGAGCAATTGGAAGGCATGGTTGGTACGCTTCGCGTAACCTCTGCCCGTCTTGTTTCTCCTGAAGCTTACTGGGTTTTTACGGCTGATGATTTTGACCTCCAGATTTCCAACAGAGAGCATCCGGCCTATCTTGTCATCGCCAACGATCCGGAAAAAGAACAGGTAATAGGGTCGCTCAATGCTGTAATTCTTAATCGTCTGGTTTCACGTGTCAACACAAAAGGGAACCTGCCCGTCAGCATAATCGTTGATGAGCTTCCCACACTGTATTTTCACAAAATCGACCGTCTGATAGGCACAGCCCGCTCCAACAAAGTTGCTGTGACCCTCGGATTTCAGGAACTGCCGCAGCTCGAATCAGATTACGGCAAGAATGGCATGCAGAAAATATTGTCGACTTGCGGCAATATTTTCATGGGAGCGGCCCGCAACAAAGAAACTCTTGAATGGGCACAAAATGATGTGTTCGGCAAGGTTAAACAGACCTCTCAGTCAGTCACAATCAATGAAAACCTTATTTCCACCCAGTTGACGGAGAAAATGGATTATCTGCTCCCGGCATCTAAAATAGCGGATATGGCCACAGGGTGGCTTGCCGGACAGGCGGCGAGAGATTTCTCGGCAACTGAGGATCATGTGTTCTCGGAATTCGACATAGACGAATCCGCGGATTTCAAGACGTCGAAATATTTCTGCAAAACACATTTCGACATGGACGCGATCAAACGCGAAGAAAAGAAATATGTCAAAGTTCCAAAATTTTATGAATTCCGCAGCGAACGCGAGAAAGAAGTGATTCTCAACCGTAATTTCACCCGTGTAAATGCAGAGGTCGACTGCATAATCTGTGAGATCCTCGGTAAAGTGCCTGACCAGTCATTGCGGCAGATTATAAAGCGTGAAAATATCCGCGTGCCCTATTTCAACAACGCCCCATCTTTTGATCCAAAACAGTAAGGTATCAGTAGGTAAGATTAAAGCAGATGACGCGAAATCAGACTTTATCATTAGCATAAATGTCGATAAAGTCATTTTTCAAGCAATATTCTTGGTGGATTGACTGTTTTAAGCTACCTTTGCGCCAAAAGAACTTATATGGAACAGTCCAAATCTCTAATAGGCCGGGAGGCAGAACGACGGGAGCTTGAGCAAAGTGTTGACTCAAACCGTTCCGAGCTTGTAATTGTCTATGGCCGAAGGCGTATCGGCAAGACGTACCTTATCGAGCAGCATTTCAAACATACGTTTGATTTCTGGTATGTGGGAGTACGTAATATCCCCATGCGGACACAGCTTAAGAGGTTCAGCAGACAGTTGACAAAATATTCCGGAACTACCTACAAGTTAAACGATTGGTTCGATGCTTTTGATGCACTGGAGGAATATCTTGAGACATTGCCCACCGACAACAAAAAAATCATCTTCATTGATGAAATGCCGTGGATGGACAGTTCCCGGTCAAATTTTGTAGTCGCGCTCGAATCTTTCTGGAACGGATGGGCCATGAGCCGTGGCGACATCATGCTTATAGCGACAGGCTCGGCTACATCATGGATGAGAGACAAACTCCTGGGGAATACGGGAGGTCTGCATTCAAGGATAACACGGCAGCTTCACTTACAGCCATTCACCTTGTCGGAAACCGAGAGGTATCTGCAAAGTCTGGGTATCGTGTGGGACCGCTACCAGATTCTACAGTCATACATGGTTATGGGTGGTGTGCCGTTCTACTACAGTCTGCTTGAACCGGAGCTAAGTCTTGTGCAGAACATAGACAGACTTTGCTTCAGGACGGATGGGAAACTGCGCATGGAATTCGATGAACTTTATAATGCGCTATTCCAACACGCCGACACATATATAGATGTGGTACGCGCCCTGAGCCAACACAAGAACGGGCTTGCAAACAACGAAATATCCAAGAAAGTAAAATGCAACGGAAGCATGTTGTCGAAGATACTGAAGAATCTTGAACGGTGTGATTTCATCGAAAGGTGGTCGCAGTACGGCAACAAAAAACGGGAGGAGGTTTTCCGCCTTACCGATTTCTATACCCTGTTCTACTATAAGTTCATTGAGCCTGACAACAGACATGAGGAACATTGGTGGAGCAAGAATTTCGATTCTCCCGGTGTGCTTTCATGGATGGGAACATCGTTTGAGACGGTATGTCTCCGGCATCACAGGCAGATTAAGCAGGCTCTCGGACTTGCAGCCATATCCACTGAGACATCCAACTGGCATATCAAGTCAAATGAACAGGAGCAGACCCCAGGAGCGCAGATTGACATGATAATCGAGCGTGCCGACAGGATTATTCATTTATGCGAAATAAAATTTTCAGTCGGTGAATACATAATCACGCAGGAATATGAGAGAAAACTGCGCCAAAGGATGAGCCTGTTCCAGTATCATACCAAAAATAAGAAATCGCTGGTACATACATTTATAACGACCTATGGTGTCGCAAACGGCAAAAACAAGAGTATCGTCCATAGCGAGGTCACTATGGATGATCTCTTCAACTCATGATTAGAATGATGACAGATATAACACACGGCTTAAGGAAGTCAACATGATAGTGGGCGGTCATGACGGCGGCACGATGTCCTTTGAGCAGGCATTTGCGCTTGCTCAGTTCGATTACGATTTTCAGGACACCAATGCGATTATAGCCGGTGCGGAGGCGATGGCCGGGGATGATCCGGCAGGATTGAGGATGATGGCTCTTTCCCTCAAAGCCGAGACCGCGATACTCCTTAATAATATAGGGCTGCTTGACAGCATTGATTTCCGGGGGATTGCAAACTGGTTGCGCAACCGCAACACAATAGAGTATTTAGGAATTTGGGAACAGCTTTACAATCCGAATTTTAAACCCACCGAATTCGAGGGGTTTAGACGACAGGCCGGGCTGAACGCATTTACGCTCTCGCCAAAGAAATGGAAAGCGGCGACACCGATAGAAAACTGCTGAAATAGTCCTGCAAAAACAATAACTGTTATCTTGAAAAGCGGCGCAGCGGGCCGTCAAGTAAAACACGCAGTTTGGCTGTATAATCCGGATCTTCGGCATATCCGAGCTCACGTAGCCAGCGGAGATAGTTGCCGCCTTTATATTTATACTGTACTTTGGTGTAATAAGCAATGACCGAGTCCTGCCACCGGTCGAAACGGTAATACTCCTTGGTTCGTGGATTCGTGAGACCGAAAAGATTGTTGTAGTTCCGGCAGACCGATGACCGGAACCATCCTGTTTCAAGCACAGCCTGCGCCAACACCACCCGGGGATGAAGAAGTCCGACCTTTAGAATTTCAGCCAGCACACTCTCGGCAGTAAGCTCCGGCGACGAAGTGTAGACACCATATACCGATGTATCGACGTTCTGTTCGAAATCCTCAGAATCTCTCTGCATGGCTCGCAATCTTTCTGCATCCTTGGCGAGTTGGAGATTGTAAAGTTCAATCATCCTTTCGGTGATTTCGTTGTCATAATATACAAGCTGAATGTATAATTGTCGGCGCTGCTCTTCTGTGAGAGTAAGGGTAGCGGTTGAATCAGTCGGGACATCCGCTTTGAATGAAGTGATTGTATCGGGAATGATCTGTTTCCGATGATCTGATTCTTCGATTGTATCACTGACGACTACAGGTTCTTCTCTCGCAATTGTGTAAAACTGCGCCCGGATCATAAACGAACCGAGTGCGACTGTCAGACATATCGCCGTGAATCTAAGCTGTGAGAATAATATTGTTGTCATAGTTTGATCTGTCTGTCCTGGTCATCCATGCTTTCATGATTTCCAACCTCCCATTCACGGTTGGCGTAATGTGATCCATCAGCACCGGCGCCGAGGTTCGGCTTTCCGGCAACATTCGGAGTCTGTGTTTCTGAGGGGTGCCTGCCTTTGGACACTTTCGCTGCAGAGCTGTTGGCCCGTTGTTGTGCAACCCCTGTGTCTTTCTTTCGGGCGATCTCCTCTTCTGACGGGAATTTCAACATCTGCTTTATAGGCAAAATTTCCTTGCCCGGAAAAACCATTTTTCGGGAATGGTCAATAAGAGTATACCCGAATGGTGAGTCCGCGCTGCCATGGAACACCAGAGCAATGCCATATTTCTTTTTCAGGAAAGCCTGATACTGTTGCCTGCCGGGAAAATCATCGTGTGATTTTTTGATGATAGCTTTAAGTTGCTTTTTTCTCTTGTCGGTTTTTGAAGATGTTGTTTTTTCATCACGTTGAATTTTCAACATGTTTTCATGTGCCAATTCAGCTATGCCGGAATATGACACTTTCCCAATTTCAACACCATGTCGGAAAAACTCGATGGAATCTTTCTCTTTTTCCATCTTATAATCATAACCCGATGATGACATCACAGCTGCAAATTGTCCCACGGTTGTAAATGAAAATTCTTTCGCGTTTGAAATTGCCCGTTCCATTTCCCTCTCAGGATTGATTTCCATAATTTCATTAAGAATGCGTTGCGACTTTCTTCTTTCGTGATTATGATCGATTTTGTGCCCGTCGGGAGCAACCCGCGACGTCACGACATGAATATGTGTATTGTCAGTATCGTAGTGAGCATATATGACTAAAGGTTGCCCTTGTTCTCCGTACCCCATTCTGTCAAGATATTCATGTGCCAGTTGCCGAAGTTGTTCCGGTGTATATTCATGCCCTTTACATGAAACGGCAACATGAAATTGTGCTTTTTGTATCCTGTCATTACGGGCAGAATATTCCATGAAATAATTCTGCAGTTCCTGAGGCGTATAGTTCCCGAAACCCTGAATGCCGTGAATGTTAGTCATTTCCAGCAGCACGGCGTCGCCTTTGGCCACCTTGTGCTCATTGTAGGCCACGGCATGGAAATTAGCACTGGAGGGAAGAATGGTTATGATCATCTTACAGCCGATTTGACAGTCCGGTATAATTCATTCCTGACGCTTTCCACCATTTTCAACGCCTCGATAATCTCGGGCATGGCAATCTGCCGTATATATGGCTCGTTGAGCCTGTCGGCAAGCGCGAGAGTATTAAGATTCTTTGCAATCTGATTCAGATTGTTGCCGGCCATAGACAGAGAGGCATCATGCCTGCGGTATAGATCCGTGAGCTGCCTGACCATTTCTATCCTGCTGACGGCTCCTTCGGCATCCATCAGGCTGACAGCTTTCCTCAGCATGGCGCTAATGCTTGGAAACCTGACGGCTTTACCGCGGAATTGTCTGTATTCATCCTCGGAGAGTCTGATCCACAATCTTTTCTTTCGTTTTTCCATAATTTCGTGTCGTTTCAACGTCTGTGCCGAGGCACTGTGCCATAATTCTCAAACCAAATCGGGAGTTCCGACTGATTTGCGCGCCCCGACAGGGCGCCAAGTGACTTTTTCCGCCTTTGTGCGGACAAAAGTACAACTTGCTTTGTGACCCCTCAAAAAAGGGAGAAAAAGGCCTGAAAGTGTGCCGATGGCCACAAAATTATACAGAAATGCCTCCCGATTTCCCAAAAGCAACACATATTTTCCAGAAATATTGATGAATTTTGGCTCCAGCCGCAGAAATACATCCGTAGCACTTCGGCGCCGGTCCAAAAGAGACTGAATTCGGCGAATTGATGCCGTTCAGGTGACAAGAGCAGCTGGATAAGGGTCTGTGCTATGTCTTGAAAATGTAAATATTTTTAGTTAAAACATTGATTTTTAGGCAAAAATATTTGTGTGTTTAAGAATAATTTTGTATATTTACATATTCAAAGATGCCTGCACACAGACATCGACACATCACTGCATTCCATCATTTAAACATCTTGACATTATGATATTCGCATTTGGCTACTTGTTAGGAAGTTTGATTGTAAGCATTTTCTCTGCAATTTTCCAGCTACTTATGTTTGCGTTTACATTGTTGCTCAAACTAATCTCATTCATCTCGTCAATCATCCGTGAACACAGAAACCGCAGACGGCAAACACGCGCACAAACCAATGTTGCGACTCACTCGCAACAACATTAACCAATCATGACATGTTGGTTATCCATTCATGATTGCATGTTGTAATCCCATCACGATGGCGTAACGGGGTGTTGATATGATTAAATTATAGATTGGTCATTTTATCGTGTAAGTTGTTCTCAAGATGTTCAAATGCAGCTTCGACGCTCATGTTTGCAATCTTGGCATAAAGTTGTGTAGTTTTTATATCGGTATGTCCCATCATCTTTGCCAAAATTTCAATGGAAACTCCATGATTCAGGCAATAGACTGCAAATGTATGGCGTGCCATGTGTGAGGTAACGGGATGATCTATTCCGGCAGCAGTGGCAATAACTTTCAGATATAGATTGTATTTCTGATTTGACACAACGTTTAATCTGAAGTTGTACTTCTTCAGAATTTTAACCGCGGGGGAGAGTAGTACGATATAGAAATCCTCTCCTGATTTCCACCGGGTGTCATGCAGGATATATTTCCCATTCCGTTCTTCGACCTTGGAAAAATCAAATAATTTCAAATCGGCGTATGCGATTCCGGTGAAACACTGGAACACGAAAAGATCTCGTGTGCTGTTAAGAGATTCGGTGGGCAGTTTTGTCTCCATTACGGAAATCAATTCCTTTTCAGTAAGAAACTTTCTAAGGCTTGATTTCCCTCTTTCGATCTTGATTCCTGTATATGGAGAATGTTTAATGAGTCCTTCATCGATAGCCTGATTAATATATATTTTCAGAAACTTATGATAGGAGTGTATAGTGGCTTGAACATAATTTTTGCCATGAAGCCACATGTCGTATTCTCTTATCCTCTCCCGTGTGACTTCTGAAAAAAACATAATTTTGCCAAATTCCTTTAAAGAACCCACCAGTTTCTTTTGTGTGCGCCTTGTGGATTCCCGAATGTCTTTACGACCGTCGATTTTCCGCTCAACGTATTTCAGGAAATTGTCATCCTCAGTCTTTTCGGTCAGTAAATAACGTTCCAGTTTCTCAAAAGAAAAAGATTCCCGGTTTAGTCGCAACTGATTTATCCAGTCTGTAATATTTTGCAAAACAGAGTGGATTGTTTGATTCAGTTCGGCAGCATCAATGCTTTTCACAACACCATGGCGGTTATTCCATTGACTTGGAAAAACTCTTACACCTGTGTTGACTCGTTTCCTTTTTCCCTTATAGTAAATTTCAATAGAAACCACACCTTTTTTAGTGGCGCTCGCCTGATGCTTGAAATCATAGACAATTCTGACAGCTGGATATGCATTCATAGAAAATAGTTTTAGGTATTTGTCACCCTTAAATAGGGGGGGTGACATATAGGGGTGACAAAATACGACAAAAATAATATCAAATATTAAAACATACTACAAACGGAATGGTTGGAAAAATGCGCCAATAACTCATTGAAATACCACTTATTACAATATAACATGTTGACAAACAGCCAATAAAAAAGCGCCGTATTAACGGCGCTTTGTGATCCGCGTGGGGCTCGAACCCACGACCCCAACATTAAAAGTGTTGTGCTCTACCAGCTGAGCTAGCGAATCTCCTTTGGTTACGTGCCCGGTTTTAATCGGGACGGCTCCGAGGGTTCTTCCTCAAAAGCAGTGCAAAGGTAGAGACTTTTTTTTAGTTATGCAAATTTTTTGCCGCTTTTTTGTTTGGGCGAGATCTTATTTATGTTTTTTGATGTTTTTGGGGAGGGTGATGTTGTTTATTTATTTGTTTGTTTGTTTGCTGTTGGCGGGTGATCAGAAGCGGGAGAGGAATTGGGGCCAGTCGACGCCGGGAGGGATGCCGAATTTGGCGCGTAGGCGCTGGCGGTGTTTTTTGACGGATTCGGGGTTGATGCCGAGGATGCGGGCGATGTGTTTGGTGTCCATGTCCATGCTCAGGAGGGCGCACATGCGTATGTCGCCTTTGGTGAGTGCTGGGCATGCCCGGCGTAGGTTTTCGGGGAAGTCGGGGTGCATTTCCACGAATACGGCCTGGAATCGTTCCCAGTCATCTTCGCTTTGTCCTTTTTCTACTTCCTGGAGTTTTGCTATTGTGATGCGCCGACGGGCGAGTTCGAGTTCTTTGCCGAGTGATTCCTCGCATTGACGTTTGCGGCGGTTTAGCCGTACGATCAGTGTCGCTGCTCCGAGGAGGATTATGATGAATGTGATGGCTGAGATCCAGAGCCATGTTCTGCGTGATTTGGAGGAGTGTATGTCGCGGTTGGCGAGGGCGCGTTCGAGATGTCGCTCCATGTTCATGCGGGTCATCTCGGTTGCGGCTTTATATGCCTTGGCTTTGGTGGTGAGTTCGGAGAGCATGGCCTGCACGATTGCGGCGCTGTCGCTGTTGCCGCAATATGTGTAGTAGTCGCGGAGGATTGGAAGAGTTTCGATTTCTATTGTGCCGGGATATTCCATTCCGGGGGTGAGCATGTAAGCCAACGCCCTCAGCGAGTCGGCGGGGGTGTTGTGGCGCATTTCGCACCGGAGGCGCTGTGATGCGTAAACGCGTTTACATTCATGATAAAAGCGAATACTCTGCATGTATGCAGCTGCTGTGTCGAGGGCGGCTTCCTCGCCTGTCAGTCGGTATATGTCGGAATAGATGACAACGCCTACGGTGGGTGCGCTGTCGAAGAATGCTTTGTCGTGGCGGATAGAGTCGATGCTGGCCGCGTAGGCGACGGAGTCGTTTGCGCGTTTGTCCATGAGGATGTTGAATTTCATGAGACTGCGCAGCTGATTGTTGGCGGCCTTGCTGAAACGGATAATGTCGTTGTAGCACTGGTTCATGGTTGCCTCGTCCCAGATGTTGGCATATGCTTCGTTAAGGGCGTATAGGGCATCGGTGACGAGGATACTGTCGTTTATGGAACTGAAATAGGCTACGGCGTTGTATAGCACGCCGGTCTCGGAGGTGATGTCGGGATTCAGAAATGCCTTTTCGTAAGCCAGGCGGTTGTATAAATAGGGTGTGGCAGCGGAGTCGAGAAGGCTGAGAGCGGCAGAATCGAGGGCATATGCCTTGATGTCGTTGAAGTCGGCTTCATCGCTGGCTGCAGCGCGTGCAAATAGAGTGAGAGACTGCGAGACGCTGTCAGTGCGGCTGCTGTGGATGCTGTCGATCGCATGATATAACAGGTACAGACGGTCGAAGTCGATAACATCGCTCCCGCCGTATGACGCCGGGTTCTCGAGGCTGTCGATGAGCGTAAGTATGCTGTCTGTTTCAGGGAAACCTGTATCCCAGAAAGATTCCGGATTGGATTTGCGGCCGGAACATGCCGGCAACAGGAGCAGCAGAAGGATGTAAGGGAGAAAGATAAAATAATTATTACGTGAACTCATTGCATCCACAAAGTTAAACAATATACTCCGAATAAACTACTTTCAGAGGCTTTGTCCCCCTAATTTACCCCCATAGACAATGCAGATGACAGACGGCGCCACCATCATAATTGAGGAGATCACAGAACAATGCGCACGGTGGAGTGTTTATATTTATAAAAATATCTAATCAATTAATAAAGATGACATTCTCTCAGTCGGTCGGCAGCGTGTTTGTGAAATTCCTTGATTTCAACGGTCGTGCGTCACGGTCGGAATTCTGGTATTTCGCACTGTTCATTCTTATAGTGTATATTTTTATATACCTTCTCGGTGATATATTCGGGGATGGCAACGGCCGTCAGATGCTGGTTTCGATCCTTAGTTGGCTGACGGGGGTGGTGCTGGTGCTTCCGACTATTTCGGTGGGAGTTCGCCGCATGCACGACATCGGCAAGGGCGGAGGCTGGATATTCATCTGGCTTGTTCCCGTGATAGGGGAGATATGGTTTCTGATCCTTGCGGCAAATGCCGGTCAGCCCGGCCCGAACCGATTCGGACAGGAGCCTCGCTGACATTGTTACGCTTTCAGTAAACCACAACGACCTATTAACTATAACTATTTATTCCGATGAAAAAATTTGCTTTGCTTCTTCTCACAGCCATTATATCAACAATGAATGTGGCTGCCCAGACTGATCAGGATTATTATCTTGATTTTCATGGCGACAATCAGAAATATTGGTTCTCATGGAACGCGACAATGGAGTGCTATACACTAACCCTTCCAAAGCTGGACAAAAATTTTAAAATCTACTCGAGTCAATACCAGCAGGGAGGTAGCAACCAAGACCCATATATCTACGGTGCTGCCGAGAACGGTCAGTCGGGTATCACCGAGGGTGTCGATCTCAATCTTCAGCACCCCGGCAAGGATATGCAGGCACAGGATGGCCGCGTGATGTATAATGTGGTGTTTGATTTCTGGCCTGATAAAATGAAACTGCGTTGTGTGGCCGGCTCTCCGACTCCGGCCCTGGCTATCGCGATGGAAACAAATGCCACCGGCATTGACAAGGGGGATGTGTTCTTCACTATCACACCTCCGTCAACGGCTGAGCCCGGTCAGGAGTATTCAGTCACATTGACATATAAAGATAAAAATGGTCAACCCCAGACCCAGCATCTTGAAATCACAGAGACCAAAGGAAGTTTCGGTCTGGAGAATCTCGCGGAAGGAGCCACTACCGCACTCTCGATTATAGTGACCACAACCATTAACGGCACCACTCTTTCGAGTTCGGCCGACGGCTCGATAACCACCTATATAGTCCCCATTCTGGTAGGACAGATAAAAGATCATTCATGGACTCCTGATTACGGCATTGTAGGAACCCCCATCGAGGGTGAACCGGGCAACTATCAGTTCATAGTAGAGTTTACAGGCACGGCGGAATTCAGCTTTGTGACCAAGCTCGGCGATAACTGGGATATTGTGAACAGCTCGCCCAGATATTCACCTTCGTCAAACAGGGTGGACGCGCCGGCCAATCAGTGGCTCGATTACCAGACATTTAACGGAAGCACCAGCAATGCCTGGCGTGTGCAGGATTTCAGTGCCTCGCAGCCCGTGGCGATAGTTTATTTCAGCTATCCCAAAAAACAGGTGATGGTGGAGGGAACATACGTGACAGGTGTCGAGAGCGCCGTTGCTGACGAAACTCCGACAGATTTGCCTGTCTACAGCATCACTGGCGCCATGGTGCGCAGTCATTCCTGTTCAACCGACGGCATTGCCCCCGGCATATACATTGTAAACGGCCACAAAATGATTGTCAGATAATTGTTGCATATACGCAGGCGCCCCGCATTCAGACTTTTGACTGCGGGGCGCCGGTGTGTTAATCCGTGGCGAGTTCCTCGCGGATGAAAGAGGCAGTGGGCGAGTCGGTCGCAGCCACCTCCTCGGGTGTCCCGGCGGCAATGATGCGGCCTCCGCCACTGCCACCCTCCGGACCCATGTCGATTACGAAGTCGGCGGTTTTGACCACGTCGAGGTTGTGCTCGATCACCAATACGGTGTTGCCACGGTCAACCAGTCGGTTGAGCACTCCCAACAGAGTGTCGATGTCCTCGAAATGCAATCCTGTGGTGGGTTCGTCGAGAATGAAAAGGGTGCGCCCGGTGTCGCGTTTGGCCAGCTCTGTGGCCAGCTTCACGCGCTGGTTTTCTCCTCCTGAAAGAGTCGAGGACGGCTGGCCGAGCTTGATATAGCCCAGACCCACATCCTGAAGCACTTTAAGCTTTCTGAGAATCACGGGCTGATGTTCGAAGAATTCCACAGCCTGATTGATGGTCATGTCGAGAACGTCGGCGATGCTTTTTCCTTTGAAACGCACCTCAAGAGTCTCGCGGTTGTAGCGTCGACCTCCGCAATCCTCGCAGGGCACCAGCACGTCGGGCAGAAAATTCATCTCGATTGTCTTGTAGCCGTTTCCCTTGCATGTCTCGCATCGGCCCCCTTTGACATTGAACGAAAAACGCCCAGGTTTGTAGCCGCGGATTTTTGCTTCCGGGAGCGCTACAAAGAGGCTGCGGATGTCGGAAAATACGCCGGTGTATGTGGCCGGGTTGGATCGCGGAGTGCGCCCCAAAGGTGTCTGGTCAACGGTCACAACCTTGTCGATATGCTCTATCCCCTCGATTGCGCGATAGGGGAGCGGCTCTTCGGACGAGCGGTAGAATTTCTGGGAAAGAATAGGCTGCAGGGTGCCGTTGACGAGCGAAGACTTGCCGGAACCCGACACGCCGCACACGCATGTGAACGTCCCCAAGGGCAAGGTGAAATCCACATCCTGCAGATTGTGGCCGGTGCACCCTGTCAGCTTCAGCTTAAGGCCGTTGCCGGAGCGGCGTCGGGCGGGCACGGCTATCGATTTGGTGCCGTTGAGATATTGGGCTGTGAGGGTTTCAGTGCCGAGCATCTCCTTGGGAGTGCCTTGAAACACTACACGCCCCCCCTTGCGGCCTGCCTTCGGACCGATGTCGACGATATAGTCGGCCTGGAGCATCATGTCTTTGTCATGCTCTACCACGATAATGGAGTTGCGGGCGTCGCGCAGACGTTTAAGCGAATTTATCAGCCGATGATTGTCGCGCTGATGCAGACCGATAGAAGGCTCGTCGAGGATATAGAGTACATTCACCAGCTCGGAGCCGAGCTGTGTGGCAAGTCTTATGCGCTGGCTTTCGCCTCCCGACAGCGTGGCCGACGCGCGCGACAGTGACAGATAGCCCAGCCCTACGTCGACCATAAATGACAGACGGGAGCGGATTTCCTTGATAATTTCGCGGGCGATAACCTGCTGGCGGGGGTCGAGACGCTCCTCGAGATTGTCGGTCCAGCGGAGCAGCTCTTCTATGTCCATAGCGCTCAGCTCCGCAATGTTTTTGCCGTCGATGAAGAAGTGCAGTGCCTCCTTGTTGAGGCGGGTGCCACTGCATTCGGGACACACTTTGCGGGTAAAGAACTGACCGCTCCATCGGTTGGCACCGGCTCCGGCGTTTTCGTCCTGCTGCAGTTCGATATATTTCAGCAGCCCGTCAAACCCGAGATAGAGTTGCGAGAAGGAGTTGCCTTCCGAATGTATGTTCAGACGGTCGTCAGTGCCGTTGAGGATGTCGTCGAGAGCCTGCTCGGGAAGATCGCGCAAGGGCGTTTTGAGTGTGGCGCCATATTTCTCGCAGATGGCCTGTACCTGCCAGAAAATCATTGAATTGGAGTATTTTCCTAACGGTACGATGCCTCCGGCATGAATCGACAGGGAGTTGTCGGGAATGATTTTGTCGAGGTCGATGATGTTGACCGTGCCCAGCCCCTTGCAGCACGGGCAGGCTCCTAATGGCGAGTTGAACGAAAAATTATGCGGTGCCGGTTCGCGATACGAAAGTCCGCTCACCGGGTCCATGAGCGACTGGGAGTAGTGGCGTACCTGCTCCGATTCAAGGTCATAGACCATCATCTGCTTGTTGCCATGGGAGAGAGTGCGCGTCACGGAGTCGAGCAGACGCTTGCGGTCCTTGGCGTTGACTTTCAGTTTGTCGACCACAAGTTCTATCGAGTGGTTGCGGTAACGGTCAACACGCATGCCATCGGTAAGTTCCTTTATCTCACCGTCGACGCGTACATGTAGAAATCCCTTTTTCGTCAGGTTCTCGAAAAGGTCGCGATAGTGGCCTTTGCGGTTGTGGACCAGGGGAGAGAGCATGTAGACCTTGTGCCCGTCGTACTTCTCGAGAATCATCTCCACAATCTTTTCAGGAGTATGTTTCACCATGAGCTCGCCTGAGATGTAGCTGCGTGCCTCGCCGGCGCGAGCGAAGAGCAGACGCAGATAATCGTAGACTTCGGTGGTGGTGCCGATGGTGCTTCGCGGGTTGCGGTTGATGGTTTTCTGCTCGATGGCGATAACGGGCGATAGCCCGGAGATTTTGTCAACGTCGGGACGCTCCATGTTGCCCAGCATGTTGCGGGCGTAGGAAGAGAAAGTTTCGATATAGCGGCGCTGCCCCTCGGCGAAGATGGTGTCGAAGGCCAGCGAGGATTTGCCGGAGCCGCTCAGACCGGTGATAACGGCGAGCGTGCCGCGGGGTATGTCCACGTCGATATTTTTCAGATTGTTGACTCTGGCGCCAACCACCGACAGGGTTCTCCCCTGAGTTGCGGCGGCAGTCTCAGAGTTGCCTTGTATGATGTTTTGTTTCAATGCTTTCAGTTATTAAACAAGCTTTTAATTTTCAGGGAGATTGTTCTCTCGCTTCATGTGGAGCACGTTGATGTCGCCCGAGAGCTTATACTTTTTGCCGTCGGCTCCTTCGGCCTGAATCACATAAAAGAAGACTCCCGATTTCACGAGTTTGCCTCCATAACGTCCATCCCAGCCCTGCGACGGGTCGGTGAGATGGGCCATTTCCTGCCCCCATCGGTTGAAGATGTGGCAGTCGAATTTCACGATTGACTTGTATGAGACTTTCCATTCGTCGTTAACCCCCTCGGATGAACCGGGTGAGAAAGCATTTGGGCATTCGAGCCGTGATTCGCCGACGGCGATGGTATATGTCTCCGATGTCCAGGTGCATTCGCCTGAGTCATCGCCGCAGATAAAACGGGCGTAGACCGTGCCGTATTCATTGAAAGTGCGCGTGACCGATAAGTCGGAGTTGCGCATGTCGATAATGTCAAACGATGGGTCGAAAGCAAACTGCCACTCGTGGTAGATGGCAGCGTCGGTTACCTGCGCTTCGAAAGTGACTGTGACCGGAGCGCTTCCTCCGAGAGCAGAGCCGTCGCCGTCGGTTTTCTGCTCATTGTCATTGTCGCGTTTTTCCTGCACGGCCGATGTCACAGCTTCCACGGCACGGGCGGTGTAGGTTGATGAAGTCACGGACACGCCTCTGCCCCATGCGTTGAGAAAACGGTCGCCCGACAGGGTGAAGTCGGTGCTGCAAAGAGGCGCGGGGCTATGGATCTCACCGGTGATGAAATCCTCATGTTGCTGTTGAGGAGTCTGCTCGTAGCTATTGCTTTCGGCGTTGAACGCGAGAGTGTTGTATTTGAGAATAAGATCGCGGGATAGGGTGCGGGGCACGCCGTTGACGGTGTAATATGTGATTTTGTCAGCCGAGCCGGTGAAGATCAGCGACGCCGAGAGACAGTCCTGCTCGGGCGAAACCGAAAGTGACTCGAGGCGACACGGATGGTTGGCGTAATTGACCACCCAGATGCAGGTGCGCGTGCCTCCGTCGTCAATTATGTATCCTGCATCGTCGCCGGTAAGCGCCACGGAACTCACATTCCCCGAAAATGTCGACGGCACATCCTGTGCATAGCCTCCGCCGAGATTAGAGTATTTCTGCCATTTCACGCCGGCTGCCGAGGCGCCTCCGGCGGTGTAGTTCACGGTGACACCGGCGGTCGATTGTAAAGTGTAAACGGCCTTCAGCCCGGTCACGGCATCGGGTGTGTCGGTCACAGGAGGCAGGGCATTGCCTGAGAAAGAGATCTGAGCGGAAAGCGTCGGGATGCCGGCACCTGCCGCAATGGCGAAGATGGCAAAAAGCCTGAGAATGTGTTGTTTCATCGGGCGGGGAATGTTAACTTGCAAAGTTACGAATTTTTTGCTTAAAACCCAATGACTTCACCGCATCCCGATGCTTAATAATTCATAAATTGTTTGTAGGCAGAAAGATAAAAAAACAGCGACGCCCTTATACATGGGAGTCGCTGCGGGAGTATGCCCATAGGGAGTCGAACCCTAATCGACGGAACCGGAATCCGTTATTCTATCCATTGAACTATGGGCACATGTGCCTGAATGGCTTTGCGGATGCAAATTTAGTGAATAATCCGCATTCCGACAAATTATTTTTTACGGCGCGAGGCCAGGAATTCCGCATATTCTTCGGGCGAGCCGAGATAGTCGTCGGGATCGAACGGGATGCTGGAGAGAGTCAGACACACAGCTCCGGGAGTGAAGTTGGAAAGCTCCCGCCAATAGTGGGGTGGCACATACAGCCCTGCGTCAGGACGGTCGAGATGATAGGTGCGACGGTTGCTGCCGTCGTATACCTCCACATCGAATGCTCCGGCCACGGCAATGAGTATCTGCTGCTCGGTGAGATGGGCGTGTGCTCCGCGTTTGCCCCCTTCGGGCACGTCGTAAAGATAGAATATGCGTGCCAGCGGAAAACATAACTGCCCTTTGGCAGAGTCGGGCACAGCTTCTTCGGCATTTCTGCCCTCGGGGGGAGTCTGCACGAAAGTAAGCCCGCCCCTGGCATCGGTGATGTGAGGGAGCTGTAGCAGTACGGGGACGGGATATGCGGGAGTGCTCATGGCTGTCGCTGTTTTGAGGAAAAGACGGGGCCGCAGGGAGTTGTTCCCGACGGCCCCGGATGCTATGTTACTGTAGCGCCTTGTTTGTTAAGACGTTATTTGTTTACGCGGAAGGGTGCTTTGCCGTCGCGGAGGAATTCCACAATCTGACGGGCGGCTGCGATGCCGGCGTTGATGTTGGCTTCGGCGGTCTGCGCTCCCATTTTCTTGGGAGTGAAGAACACGCGGCCTGCGAATTCCTCTTCAAGCACGGGAGCGTTGTCGGGTTTCACGTCGGCCACGTACTTGATGTCGGGACGATCGGCGAGAGCCTTGCGGAGGCCTTCCTCGTCCATCACTTCCTTGCGGGCTGTGTTGACCAGCACCCCGTTTTTGGGAAGAAGAGTGATGAGGTCGTAGCCTACAGAACCCTTGGTCTCGGCGGTGGCGGGGATATGGAGCGAAACGATGTCGTTGCCGCTGTAAAGTTCCTTGATGTCGGTGATGGGCTGTACGCCGGCGGCGGTGATGACTTCGGCGGGGCAGTATGGATCGAGAGCTGAGACTTCCATGCCGAAGCCTTTGGCGATGCGGGCCACGTTGCGGCCTACCTGACCGAAGGCGTGGATGCCGAGTTTCTTGCCTTTCAGCTCTGTGCCCGAGGTGCCGTTATACATGTTGCGGACAGCCATCACGGTCATGCCGAACACGAGTTCGGCCACAGCGTTGGAGTTCTGTCCGGGAGTGTTCTCCACGCACACATTGTGGGCGGTGGCGGCGGTGAGGTCGACGTTGTCGTAACCGGCACCTGCGCGAACCACAATTTTCAGTTGGGGAGCTGCAGCAAGAACCTCTTCGTCGATTTTGTCGCTGCGGATGATGAGGGCGTCGACATCCTTCACGGCGTCGAGAAGCTGCTGCTTCGAGGTGTATTTTTCCAGAAGAGCCAGTTCATAGCCAGCTTCGTCGGTGACTTTGCGGATGCCGTCGACGGCAACTTTGGCAAAAGGCTTTTCGGTTGCTACAAGTACTTTCATGATGCGGATTGAATTTGGAGGGAGAAATCAGATTTTGTTTTCAAATTCCTTCATTGCCTGGGTGAGCACCAGCACGCTTTCGAGTGGCAGAGCGTTATAGAGCGAAGCGCGGAAGCCGCCTACCGAACGGTGACCCTTGATGCCTACGATGCCTTTTGAGGTGGCGAATTCCATGAACGGTTTCTCCAGCTCGGCATATTCGGGTTTGAGCACGAAGCATACGTTCATGATCGAACGGTCGGCTGCGTCGGGCACGGTTGCCTTGAAGATGCGCGAATTGTCGATGGCGTCGTAGAGCACACCGGCTTTTTCGATGTCGAGTTTCTCGATTGCTTCCACGCCGCCGAGCTGCTTGTAGTAGCGCAGAGTCTGCATGGCGGAGAAGATGGGGAGCACTGGAGGAGTGTTGAACATTGACCCTTTGTCGATGTGGGTCTTGTAGTTCAGCATGGTGGGGATGGGGCGCGAGGGATTCTGGACAGCCTCGTCGCGAACGATCACCAGAGTGGCGCCGGCGGGGGCGAGATTTTTCTGAGCGCCGGCATAGATGATGTCATATTTCGCTACGTCGATGGGGCGTGAGAAGATGTCGGACGACATGTCGGCTACCAGACGTACGGTGGTGTCGGGGTCTTTGCGGATTTCGGTGCCGTAGATAGTGTTGTTGGTGGTGAAGTGGAAGTAGTCGGCATCGGCGGGAATCTCGAAACCGCGGGGAATGTAGGTGTAGTTCTTGTCTTCGGAAGAAGCTACGACGTCGACGTCACCGAAAAGTTTTGCTTCCTTGATGGCTTTGTGGGCCCACACGCCGGTGTCGAGATAAGCGGCTTTCTTTTTGAGCAGGTTGTAGGGAACCATGGCGAACTGGAGCGATGCACCGCCGCCGAGGAATAGCACGCTGTAGCCTTCGGGCACGTTGAGGAGCTCTTTAACGAGCGCCTGAGCTTCGTCCATCACTGCCTGGAACTCCTTGGAGCGGTGTGAGACTTCGAGAATGGAGAGACCGGTGTTGGCGAAATCAATCACTGCGTCGGCAGTGTTCTTGATGGTGTACTGGCTCATGATCGAAGGGCCGGCATAGAAGTTGTGCTTCTTCATTTTTTTTAATATGAGTTTGATTTTTGCGGGAGAGAGCGGAATGCGCTGATTGTTAATTCGTTTGAGTTTGGGTTGCGGACTGCCGGCAACGGTCATGGCGCCGCGTCGGTTTCCGTAGGAGGTGGCAAAGTTACCAAATCTATCACGATTTTACAAACTTTCCTGTGAAAAAATGTCCGCGTTGACGTTTTTTGCATTGAAATTTACCCGGCAGATGATTCTTTGCTGTAAATTCATGCCCAAACCGGAATATTTGGCGGTGATTGGCTGATTTTGGTGGAAAAATGTATGCGTGGAAGTGGCGTCCGACTGACTATTGCCCCTGGCCTGAATCGGGAGTGCCCCAGCGCGATGCCTGGAGGGCCGCCATGCGATCCTCTGCCGGGTTGGAGCAGGGGTGCCAGAAACGCATGTCGCGGATGGCGTCGGGACGGAACTGCTGCACAACGAAGTTGCCCGGGTAATCGTGGGCATATTTATAATCGGCGCCATAACCCATCTTTTTCATAAGCGATGTGGGCGCGTTGCGGATGTGAAGGGGAACCGGGAGGTCGCCCGAACGCTCCACCTCGGCCAAAGCGGCGTCGATGGCCATGTATGCCGAATTGCTTTTGGCCGAAGCCGCCAGATAGACCACGCATTCGGCCAGCGGAATACGCCCTTCGGGCATTCCGATTTTGCGGATAATGTCGAAAGTTGCGTTGGCCAGCAGCAGGGCGTTGGGATTGGCGAGGCCAATATCTTCGGCGGCTACGATTACCAGTCGCCGGGCAATGAATTCGGGATCCTCGCCTCCGGCTATCATTCTCGCCAGCCAGTAGATGGCGGCATCGGGGTCGCTGCCGCGTATGCTCTTGATGAATGCCGAGATTATGTCGTAGTGCATGTCGCCCTGCTTGTCGTAGGCGGCGGGATTTTCCTGTAGCCTTTCGGTGATCTCTTTGTCGTTGATTACCAGAGGTTGTCCAAACGGGGTCGAGCGGTCGAGCAGGTCGAGGATGTTGAGCAGTTTGCGGGCATCGCCCCCCGAGAAACGGAACAGAGCGGTGGTCTGTTCCACGCGCACCTCTTTGGCTGAAAGCACCTCGTCGGTGGCAAGGGCACGGTCGAGCAACGTCTGCAGCTCAGGTGCTTCGAGTGGTCGGAGCGTGTAGACTTGCGCGCGCGACAGCAATGGGCGGATCACCTCAAACGAAGGATTTTCGGTGGTGGCGCCTATAAGTGTCACGGTGCCATCCTCTACGGCGCCTAACAGACTATCCTGCTGTGATTTGCTGAAACGATGAATCTCGTCGATGAAAAGGATGGGTCGCCCTTTCGAGAACATGCTTTGGGTGTCGGCCTTGCAGCGCAGGATCACCTCGCGCACCTCCTTGACGCCGGCACTGACAGCCGACAGCGTGTAGAAAGGGCTGTCGGTGGTGTTGGCGATAATTTTCGCGAGAGTGGTTTTACCCACTCCTGGCGGTCCCCAGAGAATGAACGAACTCACATTGCCCGAGTCAATCATCCTGCGGATAATCTGACCGGGACCTACCAGATGTTGCTGGCCAATGTAATCTTCCAGTGTCTTCGGGCGAAGTCTTTCGGCGAGTGGTGCGAGCATATAATTATCAGGGCACAATTATTAAACAAGTTTTAAACAAGCACTTATTTCAACGTCAAAATTAGTGAAAATATTGAATGGTAAAAGCGGTTCCGGTGTTAACGAAAATTAATTTTCAACGACACTTGACCACGGGTTCATGGAAATTGTCTAATTTTATACCCGCGAACAGACGTCAACGAACTTTCGCTCCAGCCATAACGTTGAATTTATACACATTGACTAATCTATTCAACTGTTTATACTATGAATCCGAATAACAACCAACTGCACGGCCGCGATGAAGAATCGGGCACCCGTCGTGCCGCGGACGTTCCTTCGGTGATGCGCGTGATATTCGGCATCATCATGATTATTGTGTATGTGGGCATGGGTGTGCTCCTGCTCATCAATTTCTTTGACTGGGGACCCGGCATATGGCAGTGGCTGCGCTGGATCGGCGGTATCGCATTTGTGCTCTATGGCATATGGCGTGCGATCCGTCAGTTCTTCGGCATCGATTCCTCGCTGTAAACCCGCGGAGATGAGGCATTAAAAAAGAAAATGCCGTTTTTTTCGCGAAAAAAAGAAAAATTACGTAACTTTGCGGAAATGAACAAAGGAAGATTCATACCATTTCTGATTCTTGTGCTGATGGCTGTCGCCGCGGTTTCCTGCCAGTCGAAGGGAGGCAAGCGCAAGGCTCCCACGGGCAACACCCAGACCTCGGGGACTGTGGTGATGGCCTGCGACGCCACATTCCAGAACATTATGGAAGAGGAAATTGAGGTCTTCGAATATGACTATCCGGCTGCTTCGATTCTGGCTGCCTATATCGACGAAAGCGCCGTGATCGACTCCGTGGTCAAAGGCAACGCCCGTCTGGCAGTGCTGTCGCATGAACTCAGCATCGATCAGGTGAAATATCTCAAAAGCCGCAAACGTGTGGCCAAGACCAAGAAGATTGCGGTGGATGCGATAGCCGTTATCGTCAACCCCGAAAATCCGGTGGAAAATATCTCGGTAGGGGAGTTGCGTGAGATTCTCACCGGCAAGGTGACGGAATGGAACGACATCTGGCCCTCGAAACTCGGCAAGATCCAGGTGATTTTCGACCACAGCGGCTCGAGTGTGGTCAAATATATGTCCGATTCCCTTATGGCCGGACAGAAATTCCCTGCCAACGTCTATTCGGCCAACACCATCCCCGGCGTGTTCAACGCCGTGAAGGAGCGCCGCAACGCCATAGGACTTGTGGGAGTCAGCTGGATTTCGACAGATATGCGCACCTCCGACATGACAGTGGAGGAGAAACGCCATTCGCTTGAACGCGACGATACCACCTCCACCGTCTTCACTCAGGAGGTGAAGGTGCTCCCCGTGCGCCGCGATTCGTCGCTGGTGGCTGTAAAACCCTATCAGGCGTATATCTTTGACGGCACTTATCCGCTCTACCGGTCGATCTATATGGTGAATACAGGTCCCGCCGGTTCGCTGGCCAACGGATTCTTCACCTTCGTCACCTCGTTCCAGGGACAGAAACTGATGCAGACAACCGGAGTGCTGCCTGCACTGGTCAGCCACCGGCAGGTGGAGATTGCAGAGTGACGCGCAATGCGAAAAAGTAAAAAATTTAATGCTAATATACCACAAAATGAAATTTAAACTTCTGTTCTCATTTCTGATCGGCAGTGCCATGACAATGGCGGCCGAGGGCTACATGGACGGTGTGGAATATTTCCGTGCCGACCAACCCGAGGAAGCTGCCATTATTCTGAACAATACCATCGGCCAGCCGAGCACCGACAAGGCAACCGTCTACTACTATCTCGGCCAGATTGCTCTGCGCAACGGCAATAAGGCTAAAGCCAAGGAGCTGTTTGACAAAGGTGTGCAGGCCAATGCCGATAACGGCTACAACTATGTAGGTCTCGGCGCTCTCGCCCTGGCCAACAACGACTCCAAGGCTGCCGAAGACTATTTCAAACAGGCCAAAAAGCTTGCCAAGAAGGATGCCGACCTCCTCACCGAGATTCCCCGCGCCTATTTCGAAGCCAACCCCACCACCTACGCCAACCAGATCGACAAGGATCTCAAGGAACTCAAAAAGAAATTCAAGGACGCTCCCGCTCCCTACATTCTTGAAGGTGACTTGCTGGCAGGCACCGACGTGGGTCAGTCGGCCGGCATGTACGACATGGCCGCAACCTTTGACCACAGCGCAAAGCAGAATCCCGACGCCCACCCCGAAGCATACGTGAAATATGCTCGCGTAATCTTCAAGGTCAATCCCCGCGGCGCTATCGAGATGCTTAAAAAACTCCTCACCTACCAGCCCAACTCCGCTCTGGTTCAGCGCGAACTTGCCGAGAAACTCTACGACAACAACCAGCTCACCATGGCTGCCAAGCAGTATGAGGACTACATCAAGAACCCCAACTCGTTCCAGAAAGACAAACAGCGTCTCGCCGGTCTGCTCTACTTTGCTCAGCGCTACCCCGAAAGCTACGACCTCGCCACAGAGATCCTGACCAAGGATCCCGGCAACTTCTATATGGAGCGCATGCAGTTCTACAACAAGAAAGCCATGGGCGACACCATCGCCGCCGTGCAGGCTGCCGAAACCCTCCTCAACAACCCCAAAGCGCAGCTCAACGCCCAGGACTTCACCCAGTATGGCGACCTGCTCACCGATATGGGCAAGAGCGACGAGGCCCTCGCGATGTATGAGAAGGCTGTAGCTGTGGATCCTACCAAGATCACACTGCTTAAAGATCTCTCTTCGGCCTATAACCACGCCCTCAAGTTCGACAAGGCTGTCGAGACCATGCAGAAATATGTCGATGCCGCCGGCGACGAAGCCGATGCCAACGACCTGCTCACCCTCGCGCTCCGCTACAACGCACTCGCCCAGGCTCAGCAGAAGGAGGAGAATCCCGAGTGGAAAGCCAATTCCGACAAGGCCGTGGCAATCATCAACGACGTTGTAGAGCGCACTCCCGGTCATCCTCTGGTACTCAACTACCGCTCGCGTATCCTCCAGGTTGCCAACAACAACGAAATGACTGAAGATGTGGTAAAGGCCGATCTCGACCTGCTCGCCGCCCTCGACTCCGACCCCGAGAATCTTGAGAACCGCAAGAGCATCTACACACAGGTGCTCGGCCGTCTGGGCAACTACTATGTTACCCACGACAATGTGCCCGAGGCACTCAAGATGTTCGAGCGTTTCTATCAGATCAACCCCTCGCCCGAACTCCAGAAATATATCGAGACTCTTAAAGCAACAACATCCGGCGAAGCCAAGTGATCAATCACTGTCAGCCGCAAAACATCTATATTGCAACCAAGTGCTCGGTGCCGCAACGGCGACGGGCGCTTGATTGCATTAATAAGAGTTACTCATGACATTAAACGAAGCCATATTTCTCCGTCGCTCAGTACGCACCTATAACGGTCTGAAACTCGATCGCGACTCGCTCTCGCGCCTGCGCTCCACTGTCGACCGGCTCGAGCCGCTGTTGCCTGCTGTATCCCGCCCTGTGGTGAAAATCGTTGACGGTCGCGACGTCGAAGGCCGCATGGGCACCTACGGTGTCATCACCGGCGCGCGTCTCTATATGATTATGGCCGTGGCACCCGGCATCGAAGCCCAGGTGCAGGCCGGATACATGTTTGAGCAGCTCATCCTCGCCGCCACCGCCGCCAACCTCGGCACCTGCTGGCTCGGAGGCACATTCCGCCGAAGCCGTTTTGCCGAAGCGATGGGCGACTGCGGCGACCGCGAGGTCGAGATAGTGTCGCCCGTGGGACACGGTACTCCCAAGCGCAGGTTGTCGGAGCGTTTGCTGCGTCATAGCTGCCGTGCCGATCACCGCCGCGCCTTCGGCTTCATGTTCCGCACGGTCGACGGGAAAGGTCATGTCGATCCCGATAGCCCGGTGGGCCGCGCCCTCAAGGCCGTGAGAATGGCGCCTTCATCCTCCAACTCCCAACCCTGGCGCGCGACCGTCGACGAGCGTCCCGACGGGTCCACCGTTGTCGCATTCCGCTGCACCCGCGACCGCCGGCGTTTCACACCCACCGATATGGGCATTGCCTACTGCCATTTTGTCGTCAGCCTCCGCGACCAAGGCATCCCCTTCTCCATCGACGCTTCGGGAGGTCCTCTCGCACTCCGTTTTACCGTCGGTCCCCGATAATTTTGTGGGAACGGTGATTTTTGCTAAATTTGCAGGATAAAACCCGAATTTCACGGAATAATGAAAAATGTAGTTACACGTGCTCTTACCGGACTGCTGTATGTGGCTGTGATAGTGGCTGCTATCTTCTGCGGCCGTTTTTGGTTCTGGCTGCTGACACTGCTGCTGGGAGTGCTCGGCGTAAATGAATTCAACCGCATTACCAACCGCGATCACCAGTCAAACGCCATCCAGTTGCTCGACATCCTCGGCGCCATCATCGTGATTTCGGCAGGGTCGGTGCTTTGTGTCAACAGCGACATTGCCGGATTCATCGGCACATGGCGGCTCGATACATTCGTTTTCGCATATATCGTATATCTGCTCGCACGCCTCGTGGCGCAGCTCTATATCCAGGATGGCAACGCCCTCGACCATTTTGCCCACTCATTCATGGGACAGATCTATGTGGCCCTGCCGCTATGTCTGCTCGCATGGGTCTATAACCTCAGCAACCACGTGTTTGTGCTGGCTGTGTTTGTGCTTATCTGGCTCAGCGACACAGGCGCGTTCTGTGTGGGGTCGATACTCGGACGCCACCGCCTGTTTGAACGCATATCCCCGAAAAAATCGTGGGAGGGATTCTTCGGCGGCCTCATCTTCTGCCTTGCCGCCGCCGCCATCCTCAAAACCGGTTTCGGCGAATACTTCCCCGGCATGGGCATGTTGCAGATGCTCGGACTCGGAGCCGTGGTGTGCGTGTTCGGCACATGGGGCGACCTGGTGGAATCGCTGATCAAACGCACCTTGGGCGTCAAGGATTCGGGGCATGTGCTCCCCGGCCACGGCGGCATCCTCGACCGCATAGATTCACTGCTGCTGGTGATTCCCGCCGTGCTGGCCTATATGCTCATGACAGGCGTATGGCAGATTGCCATGAAGGCGTGACCCCCGAAACCTCCGGTTCCCGACATCCGATAATCAACTGAAACATATCCATATCACATAAATATGACTTCCAGCGAAAGATATATGATGCGCGGCGTCAGCGCGGCTAAAGAAGATGTGCACAACGCCATCAAGAATGTCGACAAAGGCATTTTCCCCCAGGCATTCTGCAAGATTATCCCCGACATTCTCGGCGGCGATCCCGAGTGGTGCAACATCATGCATGCCGACGGCGCCGGCACCAAATCGTCACTGGCATACGCCTACTGGCGCGAGACCGGCGACCTCTCGGTGTGGCGCGGTATCGCCCAGGACGCCCTGATCATGAACATTGACGACCTGCTTTGTGTGGGCGCCACCGACAATATACTCGTCTCCTCCACAATCGGCCGCAACAAGCAGCTGATTCCCGGCGAGGTCATCGCCGCCATCATCAACGGCACCGAGGAGCTGCTGGCACGCATGCGCGATCTCGGCGTGAGCATCTACAGCACCGGCGGCGAGACAGCCGACGTCGGCGACCTGGTGCGCACCATCATCGTTGACTCTACCGTCACATGTCGTATGCGTCGCGCCGATGTGGTGAATAACGCCAATATCAGCGGAGGCGACGTGATCGTAGGTCTCGAGTCGTTCGGGCAGGCCACCTACGAAGATGAATACAACGGCGGCATGGGTTCGAACGGGTTAACCTCGGCCCGTCACGATGTGTTCTGCCATGCGGTAGGGGAGAAATACCCCGAAACCTACGACAGCGCAATGCCCGCCGAACTTGCCTACAGCGGCAACGTGGGCCTCACCGACAAAGTAGAAGGTTCGCCCATCGATGCCGGCCGGCTGGTGCTCTCACCCACACGCACCTATGCCCCCGTGATCAAGAAGCTCCTTGGCGAGATGCGTCCTGCCATCCACGGCATGGTGCACTGCACCGGAGGCGCCCAGACCAAGGTGCTCCACTTCGTCAAAAACAAGCACGTGATCAAGGATAACCTTTTCCCCGTGCCCCCCCTGTTCCGCCTGATTCAGCAGCAGAGCGGCACCGACTGGCGCGAGATGTACAAGGTGTTCAATATGGGGCACCGCATGGAGATCTATGTGGCTCCGGCCGATGCCGAGCGCGTGATCGCCATTGCCGCCTTCTTCGGCATCGGTGCCCGCGTGGTAGGCCGCGTGGAAGATGCCGAGGCCAACCGGCTCACCATCATCGGTGAGAATGGCACCTACGAATATTAAACAAGCTCCCGAATATTAAACAAGCTCTGAAGCGAGCATGAGCCGTTACCTCACAGTCCTTGGCGCCGCGATGTTCCTGCTGACAGCGGGAACGCTCGCCGGCTGCTCCGACTCCCGCAAGGCCGGTTCGGCTACGCCCGAAAACCATAGCCTGCCCGACACGCTCAGAGTCGGCACGCTCTATTCTCCCACCTCCTATTTCCTCTACCGCGACCAGAAGATGGGCTACGATTACAGTCTCGTCACCCAGATGGCCGAGGACAAGGGGATGGCAGTGGCGCTCACGGTGGCACCCTCGCTGCCCCGGCTGCTCGAACTGCTCGATTCCGGGATAATCGACCTCGCGGCCTACGAGATACCCGTCACCGCCGAGTTCCGGCAGTCGGTGCTCGCCTGCGGTCCCGAATATGTCAACACGCAGGTGCTGGTGCAGCCGCTTGTCAACGGCAAACCCGCCATCACCGACGAGACTCAGCTGGTGGGGCGCGACGTGTATGTGGAGGGTGGCTCGAAATATGAGTTCAGACTCCACAATCTCGACGACGAGCTTGGTGGAGGCATCCGCATCCACACCGTCAACCGCGACACCCTCATCACCGAAGATCTCGTGAGCATGGTGTCGGAGGGAGAGATCCCCCTCACGGTGGTCGACAGCGACATCGCCCGCATCAACAAGACATATTACCGCGACCTCGACGTGTCGCTCGCCCTCAGTTTCCCGCAGAAATCATCGTGGGGTGTCGGCCCGGGGCGTCAGTGGCTCGCCGATTCGGTCGATGCATGGTTTGCCCAGGAAAATCCCCGCCGGCGTCAGGCCGAGTTGCTCAAACGCTATTTCGAGCTTAGCAAGGATGGCGACAGCGCCTACAGGGCAGCCCATCGACTCGATCTCTCATCAGGCGTGATTTCGCCCTACGACCGCATTTTCCGTGCTACCGGCGGCAAAGCCCGTCAGGACTGGCGCCTGCTTGCGGCCATCGGATATGCCGAGAGCGGTTTCGATCCATCGCAGGTGTCGTGGGCCGGCGCCCGCGGCGTGATGCAGATAATGCCCGGCTCCGCGCGGGCCTACGGACTCGCCATTGAGGCTATAGAGGATCCGAAGCTCAACATCGAAGCTGCCTCGCGCATGATCACCTCGCTCGACAAATCGCTCTCGCGTTATGTCGACGACCCCGCCGAAAGGCTAAAATTCGTGGTGGCTGCATATAATTCGGGCATCGCCCACATCTACGACGCCATAGCCCTCGCAAAGAAGCACGGGCAGAACCCTCAGATATGGGACGGCAACGTGGAGCAGGCGCTGCTGCTGAAAGCCAACCCCGATTACTACACCGATCCGGTCTGCCGCTACGGCTATTTCGGAGGACGTCACACCGTGGCCTATGTCAGAAAAGTGATGAGTCTCTACGGTCAGTTCAAGAAGGCGATCCCGCTTGAATGACAATCCTGAGGCATCGCCGCAAAATCATTTTACACATATAAGATCGGAATAACGAAACATTAAGATCGGAATAACGAAACATACCCTATAAACAATGAAAAAGCATTTTCTCAAAGTGAGTGTGGTGCTGGCCCTGATGGCCTCGATGACTCTCACATCGTGCATCGGTTCATTCGGTCTCACCAACAAGCTCCTCTCATGGAACGAACAGGTAGGTAACAAATTTGTCAACGAACTGGTGTTCTTCGCTTTCTGGATCATCCCCGTCTATGAGGTGACATGCCTGGCCGACGTGCTGGTACTCAACTCCATAGAGTTCTGGAGCGGCAGCAATCCCGTGGCACAGGGCCGCACTGTGATCGACGGCGCCGACGGCCGCTACTATGTGGACTGCGACGGCAAGGGCTACACAGTCACATCGGAGAACGACGGTTCGAAGGTGCGTCTCGATTTCGACAGCGAAGACCGTTCGTGGAGCGTTTCGACCGACGGCAGCGAACCTGTGAAATTCATGTCTTTCATTGACGACACTCACGTGAAGATGATCACCCCCGACGGTGGTTTCCGCGAAGTGGAGCTGAATGCCGACGGTCTCATGGCCTATCGTCAGGCTGTGGCTTCCGGTGCCGCCGAGGCTCTCTACGCTTCGCGTTGAGTGTTTCCGGCCATTCGCCGACAGCATAGGTACAATAATCGCAACAAACAACACACATTACATATAATATGGAAAACCAGGAACAACTCCTTAAAGATGTGAAAGAGAGAGCACAGGTGTGGCTCTCCGATCAATATGACGAGGCTACCCGCGCCCAGGTGAAGCAGATGCTCGATGCCGAGGACAAAACCCCGCTTATCGAAGCTTTCTACCGCGATCTTGAATTCGGCACAGGCGGTCTGCGCGGCATCATGGGCCCCGGCACCAACCGCATGAACAAATACACTGTCGGCGCCGCCACCCAGGGGCTGGCCAACTACCTCAAGGAGGCTTTCGCCGACATGCCGCAGATCTCGGTGGCCGTAGGCCACGACGTGCGCAACAACTCGCGCGAATTCGCCGAAATCGTGGCCAACATCATGTCGGCCAACGGCATCAAGGCTTATCTCTTCGACAGCTTCCGCCCCACGCCCGAACTCTCCTATGCCATCCGTCACCTCGGATGCCAGAGCGGCGTGAACATCACCGCATCGCACAACCCCAAGGAGTATAACGGCTACAAAGCCTACTGGGCCGACGGCGCCCAGATCATCGCTCCCCACGATGTGAACATCATCAACCATGTCAACCGCATCAAGAATGTGGCCGACATCAAATTCGAGGGTAACCCCGACCTCATCCAGATCATAGGCAAAGAGGTCGACGACGCTTTCCTCAGCGACATCAAGGGCCTTTCGCTCTCGCCCGAAATCATCGAGCGCCACAAGGATCTGAAAATTGTCTACACTCCCATCCATGGTACCGGCGTGAAACTCGTGCCCCAGTCGCTTCAGAACTACGGTTTCACCAACATCATCCACGTGCCCGAACAGGATATCCCCGACGGCAACTTCCCCACCGTTGATTCTCCCAACCCCGAGAATGCATCGGCCATGGCCATGGCTGTAGCCAAAGCCAAAGAGGTGGAGGCCGACCTGGTGGTGGCATCGGATCCCGACGCCGACCGCATCGGCTGCGTAATCCGCGACACCGACGGAGAATATGTCCTCGTCAACGGCAACCAGATCTGTCTCATCCTCCTTAACTACCTCATGACCCGCAACGCCGAGCTGGGTCGCCTCACCGGCAAGGAGTATGTGGTCAAGACCATCGTGACCACCGAGACCATCAAGCGCATCGCCGACAAGAACAACATCAAGATGTTTGACTGCTACACCGGCTTCAAGTGGATCGCCTCGGTTATCCGCGAGAACGAGGGCGTAGGCCGCTATCTCGGCGGCGGCGAGGAGAGCTACGGTTTCCTGGCCGAGACATTCTGCCGCGACAAGGACTCCGTGTCGGCAATCTCCCTTATGGCCGAATGCCTCGCATGGGCCAAGGAGAAAAACATGTCGTTCATGGAGATGCTTCAGGACATCTACCTCAAATATGGCTACTCCCACGAGATGGGCGTGTCGGTGGTACGTCCCGGCAAGACCGGCGCCGAAGAGATCCAGGCCATGATGAAGGAGTTCCGCGAGAATCCTCCCAAGTCGCTGGCCGGTTCCCCCGTGGTCTGCGTCAAGGATTATCTCAGCCTCAACGAAACCTGCACGAAGTGCAACGAGGTGAAGAAACTCGACTTCCCCGTCACCTCCAACGTGCTGCAATATTTCACCGAGGATGGTTCGAAGATTTCCGTGCGTCCCTCAGGCACCGAACCTAAAATCAAATTCTACATGGAAGTCCGCGGCGAGTTCAACGACCGCGCCGACTACCACAAAGCCGAGGAGGCTGCCAAAGCCAAAATCGACCTTATCCGCAAGGATCTCCACATCTGATCGTTCCCCTTAGAACTGCAACCCTGACGAGGGTGTATCAAAAAATCATTTTTTTTGGTACACCCTCTTTTTTAGACCGGGGTTGTGGGGAGGCGTGTTGTGGAGAGGCGGCATTCCTGCCGCCTATATATATCTGGCTATAAGTTCTATTGTCAATTAAACGGCGGCAGGAATGCCGCCGCCCCACACAGCCCCTATACGTTTGTGCAGGCGTGGGGAGAGGCCTATGGAGCGGCGGTTTTCAGAACCGCCGTCTTTTTAATTGCATTTTTCAATTGTGAAACACTGTGTTATATGCAGTGTTTTAACAAATTTTAACGGTGGGGGGTAAAAACAGGGGTTATATTTCACTATCTTTGCAATTATTTAGCATACTTGTCATTCTATACCTGAAATACACCTCTATCCTCAATCAATAATACACCATCTATCCTCAATCATTGAATCTGAAATCATTCTTTATCATATATCTTTAACCAAACACTTAACGCCAATAAGTAAACTATTTACCCGATTGCTACGCAGAGCGGCCGCTGCAGCTCTGCTCTGCTTCTCAGCAGCGACAGCATACGCCGACTCCAACGGCTATGTCTACGTTAATTTGGCTTCTAACTATTCTAACTATCCCGTAGTTGAGAATGCCGACTACTTCAACGATTTCCGGCTTGCAGAGACTTCTCCCGGAAGCAAAATCTACGAAGGTGTTGTATCACTCAATTACGGGCGGTTCAGATGTTACACAGAGCTGGCGGATCTCCCCGACGGTGCGAGCCCATCCGTGTCGCAATACATGAATCTGATCATGCCCGCCGGTGCGGATTGGCAATTCCCCGTTAAGAAACTCGGTAACTCCGACGTTTATTTCACCGACAATGTGCTGGTGGCCAATACTATTCCAAAGAATGAAAATGTTGCTGACTGGCAAGTCCCTGCAGGTGAATATTTCATTCACCTTGATCTGAACACAAAACGTCTCTATCTTATCAGAAGTTCGCATCGACTTGCGTTGATCAACACCAATGTAGCCCCGACTTTTGACACGCTTGATAAATTTTCAAGTCTGGAAAACCTAAAGGAATATGTTGAGGCCGGCGATCTGAATGTTCGCTTCTATGATCTTGCAAACCGCCAATGGATCAATCCTCCAGTCGGTCAGGAGGTGGTTGCCGGAAGCCCGTTGGATATCTATGATTTTGAGAAATCAGAAACCATGGGACAGCCTGTCACATGGCCCGGCTGGTCGGGAGGTATGGTTGCCGGATTAAGTAATTATGCAGTTTCTTTCGATTGCGATGACATCACGAAGATGTGGCGCCCCATTGATGCCAGCACAGTGTGTGCCGTGGGTGATTTCTGCAGTTGGAGTTTCGGCACATGTCTCTCTGCCACTCCGGTCGACAATGAAGTTACATTCACGCTTCCCGCAGGCGCTAAGGAATTCAAATTCACATTGGGTGCCTCGTGGGATGCTGCCCCTCTCGGTTCTCTGGATGTCAAAGAGACTCAAGCCGACAATTCCACCATACTGTATCTCTCCCAATCCGGTATGGCCGGTAACGTAACTCTTTCGGAAGCTCTCGCCCAGGATGTTGAAATAACCGTTTCGCTTGCCGACGGTACTGTGCATTTCCCCGCCGGCGTTTCTGTTGTCGGTAACGAGAAATCGCAACTGAATGCCGACAAAGATGAATACTATGTTGAGATAGCCGGTGAAACGGTTCCCTGGAGCGGCGCGTCGGCAGCTGTCCGCAATTCGTGCGCAAAATTGACTAAAAACTCCGACGGCACATACAGCAATTATGTCTACGGTCTTAAAGGGAAAGCATTCCGCATAGTCAGCAAACTCGCACCCAAGGGTGGCAACAACAATGTGATTGCCCCCGCTGCCGGAATCGAAAAGACTCTGAGATTTGCTACCGGCAACGCCCAAAGCTCTGCTTCGAATCTTACAGCCGACAATGCAGGCTGGTGGCGCATCCCCGACTACTATGACTCGTTCATCTCGTTGCTGGTGACGGTAACTCCCGGAGCTAACCCTGTAGTCAGCCTTACCAACGAAAATGACCCCTCCATTACCCCTGCGCAGATTTATCTTATAGGATCACCCAACGGCTGGGATATAAATGACAGTTCCATGCCTCTGCTGAAAAAAGCCGACGGCAACTATTACGGTGAATATGAGATAACCTCTAAGGACCTGTTCCGTTTCTACAGGTCGATTGGCTCATGGGAAACAGGCTCAATAGGAAGCCAGGATATTGATTCTCCTCTTGATTGCTCTATCGCGTCGGGCCAGTATACAGGCTCATGGGTAGAAGGTAAAGGTTGCTGGACATTCCCCGACTGGGCCGGTGGCAAAATGTATATGTGTGTCAAAGCCAGCGGTCAGGTGCACTTCTCCGATTCGCCTATTCAGGAGGGCGATCCCACCGAAACAAACGGTTATTGGGTATATTCCAATAACAAGTATTATCAGATGAAGGAAAAGGCAGATGGCGTCTTTTCGGTGTCGGTATTTGTAGATTCAGGATTCCGTCTGTTCTCCAAGTCTCTCGGTCTAACCGAAGATGAACCTCAGTGGTCCGGCTCATATGCTTTGAGCGCACCCTCCGCCGATTTCTGCTTCTCTGTTGACGAATTTGGCATCGGAGAGGCCACTTACACCCATCAGAATGATCTCAATACCAAGGGTGGCAACATGTTCCGCGTACCCGAAGATGTAACTTCGGCAACAATCGTCCTTGACACCAATGTCGGCAAAGTCTATATCGAGACAGGAGATATTTACTCGCATAATTATCTCGTAGGTAAGGTATCGGACAATGTGCTTCCCACGTTTGAAAACTATGAGCAGTTTAAGGATCTTCATATCAGTTCATCTGGTGGGATTGTCGATATACCTGCCGGAAAGTTTGATTTCTCTATTCTTAGGAAGGGTTTCCTTGATATGAAATTGAATACTGAAATCGAAAATATCGAGTTTAATGATATGGTGGCAGCTGCCCCAGACATGTGGTATGGCTGGGACGGCAAGCGGGTCGTTTGTGACGGCTGGACCGGTGGCAAAGTGTTTGTTTCAACTCACCGTTGCGTTGATTTGCGCACGATCGATCAGATCTATGTGTCTGACATCGTGGGTGACACTGAGAAGTTTACCGGCCTGAAACGAATCGGCACGGATGGCCTGTTGTTTGAAGGTGATGTGGACTTTGACGAGAATACCCCGTCGCAAGGTTTTTCCATTCTGGTCAACAAGTCTGTTGCACCGACATACTTTTCCATAGGTATTTCCGGTATACGGAAAAATGTCAACAATCAATATGCCGTTTTCACGCCGAAGGATTTTGTCGACGGCACCATGAAAGTCAACTTCGTATGCACTCAGTATCGTGATCAGATAAAGATCGAGCCGTTGAAAGGCAAAGGTAAGATTCATATTAAGGTGGATCTTCTTGACGGCACCCTTCAGATGTCGCTGCCTAAAGCTAATCTCGGCGAATTTATTGAAAGCTATGCCGATGGCAGTGCTGATCTGAACGGTATCGTAGGCACTCCCTCAAATTCGCGTGAGGATGCGTTTGTGTGGTCGGGTACCGTTAAGAACCCCTCAGCGGAAGGTTATGATCTCAGCTTCATCAGCGCCAACGGCAATGTGATCCGACCGGTAGCAGACGGAATCACCAACGTTACCTTTAACGAAGACGGATTATGGACCGGCAATTTCACCACAGTGGGTTCCCCCGACAAAGCCACTGCCGTCACAACAGCCGCCTCGTCAGCAAAATGGCATATCGCTCCCGAGGCAGCAACCAAGGGTCTTGTAGCCCTTATCGACAATAAGACAGGAAAGATTACCATCCATTCCTCCTCGTCAATGAAGGGTTACTTTATCACCCCGAATTACGACCCGCGTATCGACGAATTTGAACAGGTCTCGGAAAATATGCTGAGAGAGACAGCCCCGGGCGTCTACGAAGGTGAATTTGTCGTTGAGGAAGATGGTGAGACATCCAGATATTTCCAACGGAACTTGTATGATAACAATCCATCGTTCAGTAGGGATTGCATCTCGACTTCTGATGGTATGAACACTGTGAGACTGGTATCTGCCGACGATGTTGTCGAAAAACCGGTGTTCTATAATGGAAACTATTTATTCCTTTACGATTATTGGAGATTCCAGGCTTATGCAGGCCAGATCCATGTGCGCTATGACGAACCCGCCGCCAGGATGACTTTCACATGGAAGACTTCGGGTGTTGACAATGTCAGCGCGGATGCCGAAGGGCTGAATATTGTGCCCGGAACCGGTTGCGCCTATGTCACTGCAGTTGCTCCGGTGCTGGTTGAGTTCTACAACGTCAGCGGCATCAAAGTTGCATCGCAGCAGGTTGAGGCTGGCACCACTGTGGTAGAACTCCCCGCAGGCCTCTATATTGCCAACGGCGCCAAACTCATCGTCCGTTAAACCTCACCTACATAGCTGGCCTCACGGTCAGCACCCCAATAAAAAAGAGAATGTATCGCGCGATACATTCTCTTTTTTTTAGTTATCGGTATTCGTGTCAGGATTCGTTTCCTCTGTCTGATGGAGCGGATGCACCGGGGTGCATCCCTACATTTCAGTCGCGACGCGGATCAGAAGGTGAGCGTGTAGGTGCCGGCGGTGTATTTCTTGGGAGTGGCGCCGTCGACGGGGAGGGTGACGGTGGCTGTGGCGCCTTCGGGAATGGTGAAGTTCCAGGTGCAGAGGTCGCCGTCGTATTTCCATTCGCTTTTGATGAGACCGGCGGTGGATGCGTATTCAGCCTTAAGCGAGCCGATGCGTTTGTCGGGAATCGGTTTCATGATGATGTGGCTGAAACCGGGCTGCGCGGGGTCGGCCTGAATGCCGGCCATGGTGTTCCATATCCACTGGCATACAACGCCGTAGGCATAGTGGTTGAACGAGTTCATGCCGGCTTCGCCCATGCCTTTGTCGAGTGTGTAGCTGTTCCAGCGTTCCCAGATGGTGGTGGCGCCGTTGTCCACGGAGTAGAGCCAGCTGGGATTCTTGCGCTGCAGCAGCAGCTCATAGGCAATGTCGGCCATGCCGTTTTCGGTGAGTGTCGGCAACAGGATGGAAGTGCCGAGGAAACCGGTCTGTAGGCAGTTGCCGTGGCTGGCGAAGTTGTCGCGCAGACGCTGTTTCATGTCCTCGAGGTTTTTACCCTCCACAAGTTTGTTGCGCATGGCGAACAGAGCGGGAGTCTGCATGGTGTTGAGGATGTCGCAGCGGAAAGTGCCGTCGTCATTGAGGTGACGCGCCTTCACATAGTCGCGTGCGCGCTGTGCCATGGATTTGAGGCGCGAGTCGTCGCGGCCTGTCGCACGGGCCATCTCGGCCATCATCTCGGCATTGGAGATCCAGTAGCAACCCTGCAGGTAAGCCCAGTATTCACGGGCTTCGGGACGGTGCTGCACTTTGCCGTCGACAACGTGGTTGATGCCTCCGCCACAGCTTTCGAGCGGTTCGTAGCTGAGCCAGTCGCCCCACTGGAAGTCGCCGTTGTAGGGGATAAGATTCTCATGTTCGGCGCCTGTGCGGTCGAGCAGTTTCATATATTTCATCATCGCTTCCCAGTTCTGGTTGACGATGGCGGTGTCGCCAAACTGCTTCCAGATGGTGTAGGGTACGATCACTCCCGCGTCTGACCATCCGAGGCGGCTGGTTTCGTTGTCGAGGTTGGCGCCGTAGATGCCACCGGGAGCCACGCCGGGATAGCCGCCGTCGTGGTGCTGGTTGTCGCGCAGGTCGCGGGTCCATTTGTGGAAGAAATCGCGGGTGTTGGCGAAGAACGAGCCTGTCTCGGTGAAGACCTGCGTGTCGGCGGTCCAGCCTAAGCGTTCGTTGCGCTGGGGGCAGTCGGTGGGCACGGAGAGATAGTTGGAGAGCTGACCCCAGCGGGTGTTGGAGATGAGTTTGTTGATGTCGACGTTACCGGTGGTGATGCGGCCTATCTCGTGGGCTGCGGCGATGGAGGTTACCGGGAGCGACTCCACCGATTTGATTGTGACGGGACGGTCGGCGGTGAGGGAGAGATAGCGGTAGCCGTAGAACGTGCAGTCGGGTTTATAGGTGACCATCTTGCCGTTGTGGCCGAAGATGTAGTCGAGGCGGAGCATCCCTTTGTCGTAGATGCGGAGGTTGCGCATGTGGGCGGAGCCTTCGGGGCCGTCCATGCCGCGGGAGTGGGCACCGTTGCCGTCGTTCAGAATTTCGGCAAAACAGCATTCGAGTTTTGTGCCTTCGGGCGCGCTGAATTCAAACACCGGGATGGCGGCGGCATTCTGGCCGAAGTCAACCACAAGCGTTTCGCCCGGTTTTACGGTGAATTTCTTACCTGAGGGAATGCGGCGGGTGATGTTCACCTTGCCGTAGTGGGTGTCGTCGGCACCGGAGATACCTTCCCACACGTAGGCATCGACCGGCTGGAGCATAAGGTCGGGACGGGTGTAGATTTCGCCGCCGGCCGAGGGGAGAATCTCGCCGTTGAAGCGGGTGTAGGGTTCGGCGTTGCCGAAACTTGAAATGGTTTCATAACCCATGGGGATGCGGTCGTCGTAGGCTTCGCCGTCGTAGATTCCTGAATGTGTCACGGGGCCGGCGATGGCGGCTTTCCATGAGGGGTCAGTGCCGACGCAGACAGTGGAGCCGTCGTCGTAGGTGATTTCAACCACCGAACGGAAGGCGGGTTTGCCACCCTTCATGCCGTTGGGGTTGTCGCTGGTGACGATGCGGTCGGCCCACCATCCGGGCGTCGACTGCACCGACAAGGTGTTTTCGGCACCGGACTTGCGGTTGATGGCGTCGGTGATATCGTAGGTGAATGAACGGCGGGTTTTATCGATGTGGGTGAAACCGGGACGGAGCACTTCTTCGCCGACAGGTTTGCCGTTGACATAGAGCTGGTAAACGCCCAGGCCGGTGGTCATCCACACGGCTTTCTTCACTTTGCGGTCGTTTTTGAGTGTGGTGGCGAACCAGCTGGCGCCGTCGGCGGCACGCTGATGTTCCTCATTTACTAAAGATTTGATTTCGGGAGCGCCCGGCACGGCGATCCACTGCGAGCAGCTCCAGAGGTCGGCGGGAAGCGCTTCGGTGCGGTGTCCCACAGTGACAGGCATGGCGGGAACGGCAGCCTGCATGGCCGAGGAGCCGAGAATTGCCGACAAGGCGGCAACAGCGATGGTCTTGTTCATGGCTATGAGGGTTGATTTGGTAAAAGATTCTGTACAAAGTTAAGCATTAATATTGGAAATATTCGTAAAAAAAGCAGTAAATTTGCGGTTACACAATCAAGAAAGTCTGTTATGCTTGAATATATACATGGCCGTTTGGCCGAACTCAGCGCCACGGCCGCCATTGTCGATGTCAACGGCGTGGGCTATGAGCTGAATATCACTTTAAACACTTATTCCGAACTCGAGAAGTCGGCCGCACCCTCGGCAGGGAGCGCTGCGACGGCGCGCCTCTATGTGCATGAGGTGATCCGCGAGGATGCCTGGGTGCTCTACGGATTCGCCACCAAGCGCGAGCGCGAACTGTTCCGCGATCTGATAGGGGTTTCGGGCGTGGGCGCCGCTTCCGCCCGGATGATACTTTCGGGCATCACGCCCGCCGAGCTGGAGCAGGTGATCAGCACCGGCGACGAGCGCCGCCTGAAAATGGTGAAAGGTATCGGCGGAAAAACCGCCCAGCGCATAATTGTGGACCTCCGCGACAAAATAAAACCTCTGGAAGATTCGTTATTACAACAGCCCGGAACGCGCAGCGAAGCCTACGACGACGCGCTTGCGGCCCTCGTCACTCTCGGCAACCCCAGGGCTGCCGCCGAGAAGGCCCTCAACAAGCTCTTCGCCGAGAATCCGGGGCTTACTGTGCAGCAGGCTATCAAGATGTCGTTCCCGCTGCTCTGACAGCGGGCGCGGCCCCGATTGTTTTAACGTTAAGACTCTGACTCGCAACAAGCTATATCACCGCATTGTGTGGATGCTATGCACGACATGTGCAGTGGCAGCCGCTGCCGTGTATTCGCTTGCCGACACTCCCGCCGGCGGATCATCGTCGGCTTCGGGGCGGCTTACGCCCCCGCCGCCGTTCCCTCCGCAGGTCACGGTGCCCGGTCCGGCCAACCCCGCCGACTCCATCATGATGCCGTTTCCGGTGCAGCAGACCGTGCCCGCCAACTACGAACGGCTCATGGAGGATCAGTTTGCCGCCGACCTTGCCACCCCCGACAACATTGTCACCGTGCCGGAATATGACCCCGAGACAAACACCTACGTGCTCCGCACAATGGTAGGGGATACGGAGATCACAACCCCATTCATTCTCAGCGAGAAGCAGTATAACGACTGGCAGTTCCGCCGCATGATGCAGGAATATTACCAGGAGCGCAACATGGCGCAGGTGGAGAACCGCGAGAAACAGCCTTTCAATATCTTCGACATGAATTTTGCCTACGGTCCGCTGGAGAAAATCTTCGGACCCGGCGGCGTGTCGCTCAAGACCCAAGGCTCGGTGCAGATTAAGATGGGTATCAAGTCGAACAAGAGCGACAACCCCTCGCTGCCGGTGAAGAACCGCCGCAAAACGTTATTTGACTTCGACCAGAAAATTCAGGCCACGATAGCCGCCAGCGTCGGCGACCGCATGAACTTCAACATGACCTACAACACCGACGCCACCTTTGACTTTGACTCCAAGAATATCAAACTGGCCTACGAAGGGAAGGAAGATGACATTGTGAAGTCGATCGAGGCGGGCAATGTGTCGATGACAACCGGATCGTCGCTCATCCGCGGCTCCACGGCGCTCTTCGGCGTGAAGGCGAAGCTGCAGTTCGGCAAACTCACCATGACCGGTCTGGTCTCGCAGCAGAATTCCGAGTCGAAGACGGTGAACACCAAGGGTGGCGCGCAGGCCACGGAGTTCACAGTCAATGCCGACCAATATGACCAGAACCGCCACTTTTTCCTCGGCCATTATTTCTACAGCAACTACGACCGGTTTGCCTCGCGTCTGCCGCTGGTGTCGTCGGGCATCAACATCACACGCGTGGAAATCTGGGTCACCAACAAGGGTGGCCGCTATGAGCAATCGCGCAACATCGTGGCTTTCGCCGATCTGGGCGAAGGCACGGCCGAGGGTCTGAACAACAGCTACTGGTCGGTCAACCCCGGGGTGCCGGTGCCGTCCAACCAGTCGAACAATCTGTTGCAGACGATCAAAACAGAATATCCCGGCGCCCGCTCGATCAACACCGTCACCCAGGCGCTGGAACCTCTGCGCGCCTTTGGCATCGAGGGTGGTCGCGACTATGAGAAAGTGGAGTCGGCCCGTCTGCTCAACTCCTCGGAATATTCGTTGAACTCCACGCTCGGCTATGTGTCGCTGAAAGCGCAGCTCAATTCCGATGATGTGTTGGGTGTGGCCTTCGAGTACACCTACAACGGCCAGGTCTATCAGGTGGGTGAGTTCTCGTCCGACATCACCACCACCTCGGAGTCGCTCTATGTGAAGATGCTGAAATCCACCACCATCGACCCCAAGCTCCCCATCTGGCGGCTGATGATGAAGAATGTCTACTCTCTGGGCGCATATCAGGTGCAGAAACAGAATTTCAAATTCCGCATCAAATATCTTTCCGACACCACCGGCACCCTCATCGACTATCTGCCGATTCCCTCGATGTCCAACATTCCGCTGCTGCAGGTGATGAACCTCGACCGCCTCGACAACAACCAGCAGAGCAACCCCGACGGCTTCTTCGACTTCATCGAGGATTACACCATCACACCCTCCAACGGCAAGGTGATTTTCCCTGTGGCGGAACCTTTCGGCGAGCATCTTTTTAAGAAAATCAACGACCCGGCAGTGGCCGAGAAATACGTCTACCGCGAGCTGTATGACTCCACGCTGGTAGTGGCGCGGCAGTTCGCCGACAAAAACAAATTTGTGATGACCGGCTCGTATCAGGCATCCTCCGGATCGCAGATCCGACTCAACGCCATGAACGTGCCCCGCGGGTCGGTGATTGTGATGGCCGGCGGTGTGCAGCTCGTCGAGAATTCCGACTACACCGTCGACTATTCGATGGGCATCGTCACCATCACCAACCAGAGCATCATCGACTCCGGGCAGAGCATCTCTGTGACGCTCGAAAACCAGTCGCTATTCTCCACCCAGCGCAAGAATCTGCTCGGACTCGATCTGCAATATGCCTTCAACAAGGATTTCACCTTTGGGGGTACGCTGCTCCATTTCTCCGAGAAGGCCCTCACCGAGAAGGTGAACATCGGCGACGAGACTATCAACAACACCATGTGGGGGTTGAACCTCAACTACAACACCCGCTTCATGTGGCTGACCAATCTGCTCAACAAGATTCCCACGGTCAACGCCACGGCACCCTCCACCCTCCAGGTTACCGCCGAATATGCCATGCTCGTGCCTCACAAGCAGAAGGCGGGCTCCAACCGTGGCAGCTCGTATGTCGACGATTTCGAGTCGTCGCAGTCGGCCATCGACCTGCGCTCGCCCTATTCGTGGTTCCTCGCGTCGACCCCTTACGACAATTCGCCCGACGCGCTCTTCCCCGAGGCCTCCCTGAGCAACGATGTGCGCTACGGCATGAACCGCGCGCTGATCAACTGGTATTACATCGACCGCATGTTCACCGACCGCAATTCGTCGCTTGCCCCGGGCTATATCCGCAACGACCTCGAGCAGCTTTCCAATCCCTATGTGCGCGAAGTGAACTCGCAGGAGATTTTCCCCGGGCGCGAACTCACCTATGGCGAGTCGTCGGTGATTCAGACCCTCAACCTGTCGTTCTACCCCAAGGAGCGCGGCCCATATAACCTCGACGCCACAAACATCGACGAGGATGGCTATCTGCTGCGTCCCGAAAAGCGCTGGGGCGGCATCATGCGCCGCATGGACAACACCAATTTCCAGCAGGCCAACGTGGAGTATATCGAATTCTGGATGCTCGACCCGTTTCTTGACGAAAACAACAACAACCGCGACGGCGGCGATCTCTATTTCAATTTCGGCGAAGTGTCGGAGGATATTCTCAAAGATGGTCTGAAGAGTTATGAAAACGGCATACCGGTCGACGGTAACAACGAGTGGCTCGAGAACACTGTGTGGGGCCGCGTGTCGCGTCAGAACTCGCTCACCTATGCTTTCGACACCAACAACGGCTCGCGTCTGCTCCAGGATGTGGGTCTCGACGGTCTGCGCAACGACGACGAGTTCTCGTTCCATTCCTACGCCGACTATCTGGCCGCGCTGCGTCAGAAACTTTCTCCCGCGGCAATCGAGCGCATGACTTCCGACATCTTTTCGCCCTTCAACGACCCGGCCGGCGACAACTATCATTTCTTCCGCGGGTATGACTACGACGAGCAGCGCCTCTCGATTCTCGAACGCTACAAGCGCTACAACGGTGTGGAGGGTAACTCGCTTCCCCCCGAGGATGCGTCGGATGCTCTTTATCAGAGCGCCCGTTCGGTGCCCGATGTGGAGGATATCAACCAGGACAACACCCTCAACGAATACGAGCGCTACTTCCAGTATAAGGTGTCGATCCGTCCCGAGGATCTTGTTGTCGGCAAGAACTTCATCACCGACAAGCAGACATCCACCGTCTATACCCGCGACGGCAAGGAGCAGACTGTCGACTGGTATCAGTTCCGCATTCCCCTGTCGCAATATGAAAAGAAGATAGGCTCGATCAACGATTTCTCCACCATACGTTTCGCACGTATGTTCATGACCGGCTTCAAGGAGGTGACGCACTTGCGTTTCGCCACCCTCGAACTGGTGCGCGGCGAATGGCGCAACTATGATTTCAATCTCAACAACCGCGGCGACGCTCCTGCCGAGGGGCAGCTCGATGTGTCGGTTGTAAACATCGAGGAGAATGCCGACCGCGAACCGGTCAACTATGTGCTCCCTCCCGGCGTGACACGTATTGTCGATCCGGGTCAGTCGCAGGTGACGCAGCTCAACGAGCAGTCGCTTTCGCTGAAAGTCACCGACCTCAAGGCCGGCGACGGCCGCGGCATCTATCGCGACACGCAGCAGGATCTGCGCAACTACAAGCGGCTGCAGATGTGGGTTCACGCCGAGAGTCTGATCGACGATGTCTCCAATCTCCGCTCCGGCGAGCTGTCGATGTTTATCCGTCTCGGCTCCGATGTCAAGGCCAACTACTATGAATACGAGATTCCTCTTGTGCTCACTCCTCACGGCCGTTATAACAACTGGTTGGAGAGCGACCGGCAGAAAGTGTGGCCGCTGCAGAATTTCATGGACATCAGGCTCAGCAGCCTTGTCGACCTGAAGAAGGAGCGCAACCGCGCCAAGGATGAGGGTAGCGGCATCGGTTACGCTTCTGTCTATACCGGCCGTGACCCCGAGAACGAGCGTAACACCATGGCGGTGAAGGGTAATCCCTCGCTGAGCGATGTGCGCGTGATACTTGTGGGTGTGCGCAACAACTCAAATATCGTGAAGAACGGTATCGTATGGGTTAATGAGCTGAAAGTGACCGATTTCGACGAGTCGGGCGGCTGGGCGGCCAAGGCAAATGTGAATTTAGGCATCTCCGATGTGGCCACTGTCAATGTCGGCGCCCATATCGAGACCGCCGGTTTCGGATCCGTGGACCAGAGTCTCAACGAGCGCCGCATGGACGATTATCATCAGTATAATTTCGCTGTGCAGGCCGACCTGGGTCGTTTTCTGCCCGAGAAAGCCAAGCTTAAAGCCCCGATTTATTATTCCTATTCAACCGAGAAAACCACTCCGAAATATAATCCGCTCGACAAAGACGTGTTGTTGAAAGACGCGCTCGACGATGCCGTAGACAAGCATGCGCGCGACTCCATTTCGGCCTATGCCGAGGAGCGGAGCACCATCAAAAGCTTCTCTATCTCGGGGCTGAAATTCGACATCACCAGCAAGCATCCCATGCCCTGGGATCCCTCGAACTTCACGTTCAATTTCTCGTTCAACAAGCAGTCGAAAAACGACCCCACCACCGAATATGAGAACACCAACGACTATCGCGGCTCGTTGGCCTACAACTATTCTCCCATGGTCAAGGGGCTGAAACCTTTCAGCTGGATCAAGTCGAAAAACAAAAATCTGAAATTCATCAAGGAGTGGGAGTTCAACTACCTGCCAAACACATTCTCGTTCCTCACGAATATGTCGAGGTATTATTACGAGATGCAGACACGCTCCGAACTCGACGACTCCTTCCAACTCCCCGTGTCGGTCAGCAAAAATTTCCTCTGGGATCGTCAGCTGCAGGTGACATGGAATCTCACCAAGTCGATTCAGCTGTCGTTTAACTCCAACACTTCGGTGCGAATCGAGGAGACTGCCGGTGCCGTCAACCGCAAGCTGTTTCCCGACGAATACAAGCAGTGGAAAGACACAGTGTGGAGCTCGATTCTGTCGCTGGGCACCCCATGGGCTTATAATCAGAGTTTTGTGGCCACCTACCGCGCCCCGTTCAACCGCATTCCCGTGCTCGACTTCCTCACCGGCAACTTCTCCTACAACTCCACATACCGCTGGGACCGCGGTGCCGAAATCGACGGCGAGCAGACCGGCAACAAGATCGCGTCGCAGTCGTCGATGAGTGTCGACGGCCGCATCAACTTCGAGAGTCTGTGGAAGAAAATACCGTATCTGAAAGATATTGACAAGCGGTTCAACAATGTAGGCAAGCCCAAGACTCAAAGAAAGCCGCGCAAATTCGAGAGGACCTACAAACTCCGCACCGACACCACCACCACCATCGTGCACAACATGCGTACCCGCAAGGTGAAGGTGCTGGCCGAGAATCCATCCACCCACGAGCCGTTTGTGTTCAAATACAAGGTGCTTGACAACAACAAGATAGAGATTCTCACGCCTCACGACGGCAGCATCAAGTTCACCATCAACGAGGTGCTGAAGGAAGACCGCAGCATATGGCGCGACATGGGCGAATATGCGCTGAGGTTCATGATGAGTCCGCGCTCGGCATCTGTGCGCTGGAAAAAGACCACCACAATGTCGCTGCCGCTCTTCCGCAACAATATCGGCGATATCTTCGGTCAATCGACAGGCTACGGCGCCATGTCGCCCGGTCTGGGCTTCGCCTTCGGTTTCGAGGACGAGAGCTACATCTACAAAGCCAAAGAGCGCGGCTGGCTCATCACCGACGACGGGCAGACCTCGCCGGCCATGGTGTCGCACGCCAATGAACTGAATATCGAGCTTAATCTCGAATTCATCAAGGGGCTTAAGCTGCAGCTGACCATGAACCGCACCGACAACCGCAGCAAGCAGATACAGTTCATGTATGCCGATATGCCCGTGACATATTCCGGTTCCTACACCAAGACGCATTGCGCCATCGGCACGGCTTTCGGTTCATCTTCGGCTGAAGACGGATATTTCAGCAAACATTTCCAGAAGATGCTCGACAATATCCCTGTCATTGCCGACCGCTACAACAGCCTTTACATCGGCACCACATATCCGCGCGGAGGTTTTATGGATGGCAATCCCCTTGGTGGTCAGCCTTTCAATCCCGAGAACGGCACTGTGTTGCCCACATCGTCGGATGTGCTTGTGCCTGCGTTCCTGTCGGCCTATACCGGCACTGATCCGAAGAAGCAGTATCTCGACCCGTTCCCCTCGTTCGCCCAGGTGTTGCCCAACTGGCGCCTGACCTACGACGGTCTCATCAACATAGGCAATCTCAAAAGCATTTTCAAGAGTTTCCAGCTAAGCCACGCCTACCAGTGCACTTATTCGGTTGGCAGCTATTCATCATATCTCAATTGGCTGCCTGTGTCGGGTTCGCCCGACAGGGGCTATGTGCTCGACACCAACACTGAGATGCCGGTGCCCTCGTCGCCCTACAATATCTCCACCGTGGCTATCACCGAGCGTTTCGCACCGCTCTTCGGTGTCACCGGCACACTCAAAAACGAACTCCAGTTCAATATCGACTGGAAGAACCAGCGCACACTCACGCTCAACACTTCGGCAGGGCAGGTGGTAGAGGCCACATCCTCGGGTCTTACTGTTGGCTGCGGCTATAAGATTATAGGTTTCAACAGCGTGCTGAAAATGCGCGGGTCGCAGTCGGGTGTCAGCAACGACCTAACACTCAAAGCCGACTTCTCGCTGCAAAACACTCAGGCTCTGATCCGTCGCATCGAGACCAACTACACTCAGGCCACTTCGGGCACACGCACCATGACCATCAATTTCAACGCACAATATATCCTTTCGCGAAAACTCACCCTCGGCGCATTCTTCGATCATCATGTCAACACGCCGCTGGTTTCAAACGCTGCATATCCTACTACCAATTCATCATACGGAATATCACTTAACCTGAATCTTACACGTTAAACTACATTTTAAACTAAAGTTATGAGAGTGAACAAATTCATCGCGTTTGCTGCCGTCATCGGCATCTGTTTCGGTTCCCGCGCCGACATCGTCGTGGAGGTAGAACACCCCGACGGTTCTGTGGAAATCTTGTCGAACCCCAAAGTCGCGCCCGCGCCTGTTCTCCTGAAAAAAGCAGAGGGCGATTCCGAAACCAATCTGAAACTCAAAGAATTCAACCGCATTGTAATCGGTCAAGGCATCGAAGTGAACTATACGATTGGTGATTCCAATGAGATGCAGGCCTTCGCGCCCGCGGCTCTGCTTGAGAATCTGTCGGCCAAAGTAAAAAAAGGAGTCCTCTTCCTTGAAAGCTTAGGGGAGGCACCGGGGACCGTTAAAATCAACCTCTCGGCTCCCGAAGTCAAGACAATCACCCTTACGGGTAATGCCGTGCTCGCATTCAACGGCACCTACAAGTTGCCCGGACAGCTGATTACGATGCTTTCCGGTTCCTCGTCGCTTACGTTCCGCGACGGTGTGCAACTCCACGAACTGGATGCGAAAGTCACAGGCCACTCCGGTCTAAATTTTGACAAGACACTGATTGTGCGTGATGCCGACATTCATATTCTTGGCCGTTCCGAAGCAACTCTAAATGGCGTCAACGCAGCGGTGTTCACACTGGAAACTTCCGGAACATCGACCGCCACTGTCTCCGGAAAAGTCCACTACGGCAAACTCGAAGCTAACTCAAGTTCACACATCAATGCCTCAGGCATGGTGTCGGATAGTCTGAAAAAGGTAGCGATGCCCCTCTCGACCATCGACTGACCACGTTGTAAAATTCATAAAGGAGACCCCGACATCACTGCCGGAGTCTCTTTCTGTGTTTATATTTACATAGGTGTATGAAATTTTATTTGGTGCGGGATGAATGGTCTTTTTTGGAGGGGCGCCAAACACTGTTTACTTTGTCGCGACCAAAACGATAGCTTATTCCTAAAAGGAGGTAGGCCGGATGGGCGTTAAACGTCTGTCGTATGGTATAATTGGCGTAATGTTCTTTGGATCTTGTCTTGTTCCATCCGAAAATATCGTTAGCTTTCAATTGCAGGCTAAGGCGATTGTGGAGCAGGGAGTAGCGGAGTGAGCAGTTGAACAATTGGAAAGATTCGTAATTGATCAGATTCTGCTGCCATGGGAAAAAGTGGGTGAACTGAATGGCGAATATCAGTGTTCTGGGTCTGTCAAGAAATACGTTGGTCGACACCTCGAGTTTACCCGACCAGTCTTCCATGCGCCTGATATTGAAATCAGACACATCGCTGTGGGAATACGAGCGAAACACCTCACCGCCAATTTTCATTTCCCATCGGTCAAAAAACGTGCGTTTGTAACTGGCATGCATTCCTGTCTTGTTTGTCGACAGACAATTATATGGCAGTGTGCTTATCGTGCCGTTCCCGTCAAATCTACGTATGTAGCCGATAGCGTCAGAGGCGAATGAGGTATAGAGCACGGCATATAGTCCCCCCAATCCGTAATAGTTTATTTCGGCATTGTTATAGACAGTAGGTTTGAGCGCCGGATTACCGGCTGCATACTCGTCGGTGGTGGAATAATATTTAAAAGGATTCAACTCCCAGAGGTTGGGGCGTCCCATGCCCATGGAGTAACTGATGTTAAAGGTGCCGATGCGGCCTTTGTTCCAGGAAAGATTGAATGTAGGGAACAGATGTCCGTATCTGTCACGACTGATGTAGGCCGCCGACTGCTGTACTCCTTTCGTAAATGTATATTCATATCTTAGACCGATTTTACCCCGGAATCCTGAGCCAAGAGTGCGTGAGGCTGTGATGTAGGCTGCAGCTATGCGTTCCGAATAGTCAAAAATATTTGACTCGCCATGTTGCCCGGAACCATTTGCAGTGGTTTTATTCAGAAAGTTGCAGGAACTGTTGAGAATATCGGTATAAGCGACGCCGGCTTCGATCTGTGCCGGGCGGTATGGCAGTTTAAAATCGGCTTTCCCGCTATGAAAACGATAAATAGTTTTACCGTCTTCGTTCACGATATGATTTTCGGTGTCATTGCTGTATGTGGTTGTAATGTCGGACAAAGAGGGGCTGTGACGGTTGAAATAATTATATGTCAACTGCACGGATTCACCTTTGGCGCCGAATTTCCAGTCGTAAAAACCGGTAATAGTCAGCGCATTATTAGGTTTAGATTTAGTGTGAGATCGCGACGAGGAGGTGTAACCCTCTCCATATTCAGTGTAGTTGGTTCCGTTGTTTGATACAGATTCATAATTAAAGTTTGCAATCACTCCGAGATTCATGTCGGGTGTGAATTTATATCTGAACAGAGCATTGACGCCTGCATCAAAAAGATGCGACTCGGTCTGGGTTGAGGATATGCGTGAGGAGGAACCGTCAAAGAATGAATATGCCATATCGTTGTCGTTGGTGGTATAGTAGTTCGACACACTTGCGTCAATCGACATATCCCATTTACCGGCGGTATGGCTCATGCTCCCGCTGAAATATTCCCGCAGTTTGTTGCCATGGTTCAGGGAGCCGTAAACGCTTCCTTTCGTGCCGAGGGTTTCATTACGCAAGGTAATCGAAATATACACGGCATTAGGTTCGGCCGCATACCGCGACGGTGGCGTGATCAGCAATTCGATCTTCTCTATATCTTCGGCGCGCAGGTTTTGAAGACGCATAGCCATCGCCGTGGCATCAAGTTCCATCAGTATGCCGTCGATGATGTAACGGACATTCCCTTTGCCGGCCACCGACACAATTCCGTTATTGACGGAGACACGAGGGATGCGGTCAAGAATGGTTACGCCATCAAGCCCTTTCGCATAAGGATCATTCTTTACAAGATAAACGAGTTTGCCATCCTGCTGCTTCAACACCGGACGCCGGGCCACAACGACGACTTCGTTGAGATCAAGTTCCCGGTCCGGAATTGAGGGTACGGTATCGTTGATTTCCTGGGCGAAAAGGCACACAGGGAGTGCCGCCGCTCCTAAGAGCAGCATCTTCAGTCTGTTCATAATATGATCAAATGGTTAGATTACCCTTTGTCGATTTAAGGCAATGGAAGTTGGCGGGAAGGTTTATTCGAAAGCAGAGACGGGTCCGCTTATGAAGAGATAACAGCCGTCTGTCCCCTCATAGCTGAGACCGATTTGAATGTTCTGGTTGTTGTTGACTATTTTCATGGAAGAAAACTTTTTTTCACCGGCTTCGATGATGTCCTGCGACTCGGACGCCTTCTTATTGTCCTGTTTGAAAAGTTGCTCAACTTTTTTTACAAGCTCGGCGTTTGCGCGGACCGAAAATCCCCGAAAATATTTTCCTTTGCTTTTCGAGATTTGGATAGTTACGCTCTTGTTTGACTTGTACGGGTCTTCGAAAAGTTTGTCGAGATTGAGATTGGGTGCTTTCGCCATGGCGGCAAAGCCCGACACCATGATTATGGCGATAAATAGGAAACGCTTCATTTTGAACGGTTTGAGAGGTTAATAAGATATTCTTGTTTTGCAATTTCGGACTGCTGAAAAGCTCGCGCGCTGTTCATTAGTGCCTGCGCCTTTTCAATCGAGGCCTCCACGGCAGCCTCGGCCTGATGCCGGCTGAGCCGATGGCCGTTTGCGTAGGCTACAATGTAATTGTCGGGTGCATTATGGCTCTTGGAACCAGAGCCGAAAAATCCAATAAGCAAAGCGATGGAGGCGGCCATGCCGATTGTAAGAGTCAGGATCCGGCGCAGATATGGGGGAGAAACTGTTTTACGAATTTTCGACCGCTTCAATGACAGTCCCATCAGCATCCGCACCTCATCAATGCAAGGCGAGGAATAGGGCAATTTTCCAAGCACATACTGCAGTTCGGTTTCTTCAAGCACCGACAGTTTACAGTCCATATACATACGGCAAAGCTGCTCGGTTTCCTGCAATGTCAGTTTTATGTCATGCTCTTTCATTTGTCGATTTTTTTGTAGTTTTCACGTATCTTTTTCCTTGCCCGGCTCATGTGCATTCTCACGGCTTCGACCGATATTCCGAGAGTTTCCGCAATCAGGTCGTACTCTTTTCCGTCATGTGTGACGAGTGAATATATCCGTCTCTGAACATCGGTAAGACCGGTGGTAAGCAAGGATTCATACTTATCCATGTCTTCAAACGTGAATGCCTTAACTTCCAGACGGTCGGAATCGGATTGTTCCAACGGAAGCGTTTTAGGCTTGCGGAGTCTGTCGATACATACATTTCTAAGCACGGCAAACAGTTTGTTGCGGGCTTCGGTGTCGGTTTCGGCACCTCCGTTTCTCCACAGGTTGAAAAACGTGTCCTGTAAGGCATCTCTGGCATCCTCGTCGTTTTTGAGGAACCCGAGCGCGCTTCGGTGCAGCTTGTCGCGAAGCTCTAAGAATGAGGATGTCAGATTGTCCGTTTTCATTGCTACACCATAGATACGAAAAAAGGAGCCAAACGTAACCGCGCTCCCCGAATTTTTTTGAGCTTCGCCGGTCAGAGGCGGAAGAGGGTGCGGGTGTTGGCTGTGGTGATGCGGTCGACGTCGGCGAGGCTTATGCCGAAGGTGTCGGCCACGGCTGCTGCTACCGCGGGCAGATAGGCCGATTCGTTACGGCGCCCACGGTAGGGCACAGGTGCCAGATAGGGGGAATCTGTCTCGAGCAATATCCGGTCGATGCCTATCACCGGCAGCACCTGCCGTAAGTCGCTGTTTTTGAATGTGAGAATGCCGTTGATGCCGAAATAGAAGTCGCCCGTGCGCCGGATGCGCTCCACGTCGTCTGCTGTGCCTCCGAAACTGTGGAACACGCCCCGTGGTATCTCAGGCAGCGATCCGAGTACCTCCAACGTTTCATCGAGACCGTTGCGGCAATGTATGATAATGGGCAGATTGTGGCGGAGCGCCAGCCGGCACTGGCTGTCGAACGCTTTCATCTGGGCGGATCGTGTGGAGGAATCCCAGTAAAGATCAATGCCGATTTCTCCTACTGCGCAGTAGCTGTCGGGGTTGTCGTCAAGTTCCTGAGTGATGATGTCGACCGCGGCATCGGGATTGTCGGTTAGTTCAGTGGGATGAACTCCCATAGCCATATGCACCTGCCCTGGGAATTTAGCGGCGAGTGCTTTCATCGGCTCAATCTCGTCGATGGCGTTGGCGGGGAATATCAGTTCAGTGACGCCGGCGTCAATGGCGCGGCGCACTGCATCCTCGCCGCCGCAGGGGGTGGCGGCCGGCGGAGGCAGAATTAACCCTTTCTTGGGATGACGGGGCCGTTCCTCGGTGAGAAATTCCGAGCAATAGAGGTGGGTGTGGCTGTCGATCATCGGCTGGAAAACAGAACTGTGCGGATTAACGGAACTGATTGATTGACTGCATGTAATCGAAGCCGGCGTCATGGAGCTTTGCCTCCAGGACCGTGGCGTCGATGCCGAGATCGTCGGCGAGCTGCTGCAGTGAGGGGTATTCGTCGCGCAGCTTTGTGTTGACCCAGCTGAGCAGCATAAACGGGTCTTGCGGTAGATTTTCCATATAAGAGCTTTTTTCGGCGCAAAATTACAAAAAACACAAGATTTCTTTGTAATTTTGCTTTTAAAATAACCAGCTGATGTTTGATAAGGATTATTTCTCGGAACTGATAGAGCGGGCTATTGCCGATATTGATTACGGCGACGGTCCCAAAGGTCTTTTTCTTCCCGTACAATATACTCTCGACGGGGGGGGCAAGCGGTTGCGTCCGTTGTTGCTGCTTGCGTCGTGCGCTGCCCTCGGCGGCGACCCTGTCGCTGCGCTCAATCAGGCCACCGGCATAGAGATGTTTCATAATTTCACGCTTTTGCACGACGATGTGATGGACCGTGCGGAGGTGCGCCGCGGCCGTCCCACGGTTCATCGCCGCTGGAACGAGTCGGTGGCGATTCTCTCGGGCGACGCCATGCTCACATTGGCCACTATGCTGGTTATGAAAGGTGCCGGAAAGCGTCTGGAACAGATACTCGACCTGTTCAACACAACTGCCATGGAGGTTTACGCCGGCCAGCAGCTCGACATGGAGTTCGAGGGACGCCGCGATGTCACCGTCGACGAATATATCGAGATGATCAGACTTAAAACCTCGGTGCTTCTGGCCTGCGCCTGCAAGATGGGAGCCATTATGGCCGGAGCTACTGCGGAGGATGCCGCAGCCATGTATCGTTTCGGCGAACAACTCGGTCTTGCATTCCAGTTGCAGGATGACAATCTCGATACCTACGGCGACCCGGCGCTGTTTGGCAAAGAGATAGGTGGCGACATAATCAACGAGAAGAAGACATGGCTCTGGATCAATGCGTTCGACTCTGAACCCGAACGCATGCAGCGTGTGATCGATCAGAAACTCACCGACTATCTCAAGATTCGGGAAATCCGTCGTATCTATGACGATCTTAACCTGCGCGACCGTGCCCAGCAGCTCATCGAGCGTTATGCCGGTGAAGCCGTAGAGAGTATCGCCGACGTGGAGATGTCGCCCGAAGCACGCGCATTTTTCACTTCGCTTGCCGCCAAGTCAGCCGCCCGTTGCAGCTGAAACCGCCATACTTTACCAATCGTTGATTCACATAGTGGAGGATTATCTATCTAAACTCAACCCCCAGCAGCGCGATGCCGTGGAATATCTCGACGGGCCTCAGCTTGTGATTGCAGGCGCAGGCTCGGGCAAGACGCGTGTACTCACTTACAAGATTGTCCACCTCATAACCCATGGAGTGGAACCCTGGCGCATAATGGCGCTGACTTTCACAAATAAAGCCGCCCGCGAAATGCGCGAGCGAATCGAACAGCTGGTAGGGGAGAAAGTGGCGTCGAAACTCTGGATGGGCACTTTTCACTCGATTTTTTCACGCATACTACGGCGGGAGGCCGACAAGATAGGATTCCGGCCCTCATTCACCATTTACGATGCCGATGATTCCCGCGCCCTGATAAAGTCGATTGTCAAGGATATGAATCTCGACGACAAAGTTTACAAGGCTTCGGTGGTGCAGAATGCCATATCCATGGTGAAAAACGCTTTGATTGCCCCGGAGCAGTATGCTATGGACCGTGATCTCATGGAAGCTGACCGACGCGCCCGCCGTCCGCAGATTGTCGACATATACCGCACTTACCGCTCGCGGTGCCGCGTGGCCGGGGCAATGGATTTCGACGATCTTCTGTTCTATACCAACGTCCTTTTCCGCGACCACCCCGAGCTTGCGCGCCATTATGGCGAATACTTCCGGTATGTCCTTGTCGACGAGTATCAGGACACCAATTTTGCCCAGCACTGCATAGTGTCGCAGCTGTGCAAGGGGAGCCGGTGCCTGACCATGGTGGGCGACGACGCCCAGAGCATATATTCGTTCCGCGGCGCCAACATCCGCAACATCCTGAATCTCCGCAAGGCATATCCCGACCTTAAAATATTCAAGCTGGAGCAGAACTACCGCTCTACGCGAAACATAGTGCAGGCGGCCAATTCACTTATCGACAAGAATTCCGAGCAGATACGAAAAGAGGTGTTCTCGAAAAACGACCTTGGCGCACGCCTTGAGGTTTGCCGCTGTTACAGCGATTTTGACGAAGCCTCGATTGTGGCCGACCGCATAGCGCGTCTGCAGATGACCAACAAGGATTCGCTCAACGATTTCGCCATTCTTTACCGCACCAACGCGCAGAGCCGTCGCTTCGAGGAGTCGCTGCGAAAGCGCCGGCTCAGCTACCGCATCTATGGCGGTCTGTCGTTCTATCAGCGCAAGGAGGTAAAAGATGCCATAGCATACTTCAGGCTGTCGACTAACCCCAATGACGACGAGGCTTTGCGCCGCGTGATCAACTATCCCGCACGCGGCATCGGCGACACCACCGTGAAGAAGCTCGTCCATGCCGCCATAGAGCGCGGGGTGAGCATCTGGGGTGTGATATGCGACCCGGGCGATCTGAACATCAACTCGGGTACCCGAAAGAAACTGGCAGGTTTCTACGAACTGATCAGCGGATTCAACTCCCTGAATGCTTCAGACGCCGATGCCTCGCGCCTATGTCGCGAGGTGTACATGAAAGCGCAGTTGCTCACATCGCTTATCACCGACAAGACCCCCGAGAGCATATCGCAGCAGGAAAATTTGCTCGAACTGCAACGCAATGTGGAGGAATTTGTATCAGGGAGACTCGAGGAGGACATCGAAGGTGTGACCATGACCGATTTCCTTGCCGAAGTGTCGCTTGCCACCGATCAGGATGAAAAGGACACCTCTGCCGACCGTATAACCCTCATGACTGTCCATGCGGCAAAAGGGCTGGAGTTCAAAAATGTTATTGTGGTGGGAGTTGAGGAGGAACTGTTCCCTTCGGCCATGGCTGCCGATTCGCCGGCTGCGGTGGAGGAGGAGCGGCGACTGCTCTATGTGGCCATCACCCGCGCCAAGGAGTTCTGCATGCTCACATATGCGTCGTCGCGTTTCCGCAACGGTCAGAACATGCTCACACGTCCATCGCGTTTTCTGCGCGACATCGATCCCAGATACCTGCGCATGGTGCAGGGCACCGACATCGACGATCTGCACCACGGCATCGATCCGGCCCGACAGTACCGCAGTTCGTTTCACTCTTCTGTCGACGATTCAGTGCACAACCCGTCGGGCCGTCCGGCATATCCCGACCTCCGCGGCAGTGCCGGCAGCGCAAGCTCACGATGGGCGGGCTTTTCCGGTCAGAAATCTCAGACAAAGAGCGACACTGCCTCTGCCGGGAATAAAGCGGTCCAGGCCGGGGTAGAGGCCGATTTCACTATCCACTCTCCCGAGGAACTTGCCGGAGGAATGAGAATCTATCATTCGCGTTTCGGCAAAGGAGTCATCGACAATGTCGAGACCCCCGATTCGGGCGCCAGAATCACTGTGACTTTTTCGGGAGCCGAACGCAAGACATTGCTGCTGCGTTTCGCCCGTTTTAAAATCCTTGAATGAACACTCCTTACGATTTCCAATGAACACCCCATACTATATAGTATACGAAGACAAGTTGCGGCGCAACCTCGATCTCATCACCGGTGTGGCCCGGGAGGCCGGTGTGGAGATTATCATGGCGTTCAAAGCCAACGCGCTGTGGAAAACGTTTCCCGTGATGCGCGAATATGGCGTGCGGTTCACAGCCTCGTCGCTCAACGAGCTGCGGCTCGGCAACGAGGAACTGCACTGTCTCGGCCATTCCTACTGCCCGGCCTACACTCCCGCCACCATAGGTGAATACCTCCGTGGCAGCAGCCATCTCACGTTCAACTCCATAAGCCAGTTCAACCGCTTCAGGGCCGATGTCGACCGTTTCAATGCAGAGGCCGCCGACGGCGCGCACCACAGGGTGTCGCCGGGTCTGCGCGTAAATCCGCAATGCTCCGTCATCGAGACGGACATATATAACCCCGCTCTTCCCGGCAGCCGTTTCGGCGTCCCGGCCGACGTGATAGGCGACACCCTGCCCGATGGTGTCGAAGGGTTGCATTTCCACCAGCTCTGTGAATCGAGCAGCTACGACCTTGCGAAAGTGCTCGCCGCGTTTGAGGAGCAGTTTGGCCGCTATCTTCCCCGGGTGCAATGGGTGAATTTCGGCGGCGGCCATCTGATGACCCGCGCCGACTACGATACTGATCATCTTGTGGAGTTGCTGCGCGGATTCCGCAGCCGTTACCCTTGGCTGAAAGTGATACTCGAACCGGGCAGTGCCTTCACGTGGCGTACCGGCGACCTTATCACCTCGGTGGTTGATGTTGTCGAGAACCAGGGAATAAAGACGGCTATAATTGATGCCTCGTTTGCCTGCCACATGCCCGACACTCTTGAAATGCCCTATCAGCCTGCAATCACCGAAGCCTCCGACAGCGGGTGCCATATTTACCGCCTCGGTGGCAACTCCTGTCTTAGCGGCGACTACATGGGCGACTGGCGCTTTGATCATGAACTTCGCGAAGGCGAACGGCTGACCCTTGAGGATATGAACCACTACACCACCGTGAAGACCAATATGTTCAACGGCATCTCGCACCCGGCAATAGTGTTCCGCCACAGCGACGGCACTGATGAGATTCTGCGCGAATTCGGCTACGACGATTACAAAACAAGAATGGACTGACAGCCCCCCTGACCATGAACAAAGCACCTGAAATTTTCTCGGTAATAGTGCCGGTCTATAACCGCCCCGATGAAGTGCGCGAGCTGCTTGAATGTCTGGCCCGACAGAGAATGATGAATTTTGAAGTCATCATCGTGGAGGACGGATCCTCGGTGCCATGCCGCGAAGTGGCCGACAGTTTCGCCGCCCGCGGTCTTGATGTGAAATATTTCGCAAAAGAGAATGAGGGTCGCTCCATCGCCCGAAACTACGGCATAGCGCGCAGCCGGGGCGATTATCTGATTTTTTTTGACTCAGACTGCGTTATCCCCGAGGATTATTTCCTGAAACTCAAGAAATTTACCACGGAGCACCCCTATGATGCTTTCGGCGGTCCCGATGCGGCCGATGCTTCATTCACCGATACACAGAAAGCCATCAATTTTGCGATGACGTCGTTCCTTACCACAGGCGGCATACGCGGAGGCAAGGTGAGTCTTGAAAAATTCACCCCCCGAACATTCAACATGGGATTCTCCCGCGAGGTCTACAACAAAGTAGGTGGATTCAGAGAGATGTTTTCCGAGGATATCGACATGTCGACCCGCATCCGTCTGGCCGGTTTCTCCATAGGCCTCTATCCCGATCTGCCTGTCTATCACAAGCGCCGGGTCGACTTTCGCAAGTTCTGGCGTCAGGTGTATGTGTTCGGCATGTCGCGCATCACACTCAAGCTGCTTTATCCCGATTCCATGAAGCCGGTGCACTGTCTGCCCGCACTCTTTGTCTTAGGCGTTGTGGCCATGATTCTGTTTGCCATCTTTGTCAGTCCGTGGTGGCTGTTGCCTCTGGTGCTCTATCTGTTTGCCATCTGGAGTTCGGCACTTCGGCAGACCGGTTCCCCGGTTATTGCCTTTAAAGCCGTTCCGGCAGCAATGATACAGTTGGGAGGCTACGGTTGTGGATTCATCCGTGCGTATTTCCTGAAAATCATATGTGGCAAAGGTCGCGACGAAGCAGAGGAAGTGGCCATGCGCAAAGGTAAATAACGGTGTGATGGAAGGCAATATCAACAATCTCGACATGATATTCGAGGCCGGCGGCGACCCCGGAGCATGTAGCGCGCCTGTCCGCAACTTGACGACAGCTGCAGCAGCGAGCTGGAAAGAGAGCAATCCCACCGAACTGCCACGCGAAAAAGCGATGAAATATGGAATCGAGTCGCTTGAAACGGTCGAACTGATGGCAATATTGCTCCACACAGGCATCAAAGGGAAATCGGTGCTTGAACTGAGCGCCGACATCCTCCGCGAAAGCGACAACCGCCTGTCGCATCTGTCGCGGCTTTCAATTCATGAACTTAAAAACAAATTCAAAGGTCTTGGCGATGCCAAAGCCACAACGCTGGCTGCGGCTTTTGCGCTCGGTGCACGCGTGCACGCCGATATGCAGGTGAGTGATCCGCAGCTTACATCTTCGCAGGCGGTCTACAAATGCATCGCTCCACAGATAAAACATCTCAACTATGAGGTGTTCTATGTGTTGCATCTCAATCGTTCCAACCGTCTGCAGTGGAAAGAGAAGGTGAGTCAGGGAGGGTTGGCGATGACTGCTGTCGATCCCCGTCTGATTGCAAAGAGCGCCCTCGACCGGCTGTCGTCGGCCGTAATTCTCTGTCACAATCATCCTTCGGGCAATCTAAGCCCGAGCCATCAGGACGACCAACTGACGCGCCGCATTGTCGATGTGCTCAAGATTATCGACGTGCAGGTGCTCGACCATATCATTATAGGACAGACAGGTTATTATTCTTATCGCGACGAAGGCCGTCTGTGAAACTGTCAAAACAAGCATATCGCAATATGGCAAAAGAAGAAAAATATTACGGACTGATCGGCTATCCGCTGATTCACTCCTTTTCACGCACATTTTTCAACAAGAAGTTCGCGGCGGAAAGCATCCCCGCCCGTTATGACAACTATGAGATTCCGTCGATCGACCGTCTGCCGGAACTGCTGCGTTCCAATCCTCTGCTGGCCGGTCTGAATGTGACGATTCCCTACAAGGAACAGATCATACCTTATCTCGACGAACTCGATCCGCTGGCCGCCCGCGCCGGTGCTGTTAATGTGGTGAAGTTCGTGCCGTCTAAAAAGGGCAAGATTCTCGACAATGTGCGGTTGGTGGGGCATAACAGCGATGTGGCCGGATTCTCTGACTCGATTGAGCCGCTGTTAAACGACAAGCGCCGCAAAGCTCTGATTCTGGGCACAGGCGGCGCTTCGAAAGCAGTGCGCGTAGGCCTTGAGAACTTAGGTGTGGAATGGACGCTGGTCAGCCGTCGAAGGCAGCCCGGCATGCTCACTTATGACGACCTCACACCCGATACGATGGCTGAGTATAGAGTCATTGTCAACACCACTCCCGTGGGGATGTATCCACATGTCGACGAATGCCCTCCCATTCCGTATGAATGCCTTACGCATGATCATCTTTGCTATGATCTCATCTACAATCCCGATACCACCATGTTTATGAAACGTGCCGCCGGGCATGGGGCCGAAACAAAAAACGGCCTGGAGATGCTTCTTCTCCAGGCGTTTGTGTCGTGGGATATATGGAATCGCTGAGGCGGTCGGCCCGGTAGCCTGATCCGTTGATGGTTTTTTCAGAGGAACATGGGCGCTAAATATTTGGCAAGCGCCCAGCCGCCGGCAACGAGCCATACATAGAGCAGCGCCGCAAGCACAAACGGTTTGGCGCCCGCTTTTTTGAATTTGTCAATGGAAGTTTCGGCGCCCAGTGCCACCATGGCCATGGTGAGCAGGAAAGTGTCGACGTAATTGATGATGTCGATTGCTGCTGCGGGGAGCAGATTGAAGGAATTGAAGAAGATCACTCCGAGGAAACCGAATGCAAACCATGGTACCGCCACTTTGCCTTTTTCCGATGATGAAGTGCCGTTACTGTCACTACGCGACTTCATCGCCACCCAGTAGCCGAGGCTCAGGAGCACGGGCACCAGCAACATCACGCGGATCATCTTCACTATTATTGCCGTGTTTGATATGGTCTCGCCCATGGCGTTGCCGGCGCCGACGGTGTGGGCCACTTCATGAAGCGTGGCTCCGGTGTATATGCCCATCTGACCGGGGTCCAGCCCAAGCCATCCTGCGCGGTAGGCTATGGGATAGAGAAACATGGAGATCGTACCGAAAATAACCACTGTGGCCACTGCCACCGCTGTCTTGTAGGGCTTGGTCCGGATGGTGGATTCAGCTCCGAGCACGGCTGCCGCGCCGCAGATGCCGCTGCCGATGGATGTCAGCAACGCTATGTCGCGGTCCATTTTCAACAGTTTGCCGAGCCATACACCTCCGAGGATAGTCACAACCACTATAATGATGTCCACCATAATGGCCGCCGTGCCCACCGAGAGTATATCCTGGAATGTCAGGCGGAATCCGTAGAGAATGATGCCTAAACGCAGCAGTTTCTTGGAACAGAACTGAATGCCTGGCACCCATGTTTCGGGCAGATGATTGCGCAGTGAGTTGGCATAGAGCATACCGAGGATGATGCCGATAATCATCGGCGAGAATGAAATCTGTTTGAAAATCTGTGCTTCGCCTATATAGAAGGCGGCACATGAGAAAAGTCCTATCAGCAGCACTCCGTGGAGCATGCTGCTTCTCTTTTCAGTCAACATAAGCCGGTAATATTAGATTACGAACAAAGATAGTTGTTACAGTGCGGTTGCAAAGTTAGCGTTTTTTTGTGTAACTTTGTTCGCCGATGTCGCGCAACTCTCTTAAATACTGCTAAACAAGCTTATAATATTGCTAAAAGAGCTTATTAAAAACCGCCAGATATGAATCTTCGAGCCGAATGGACCATGGCGAGTGTGCCTTTGATGCTTCCCGCCGGTGCTCTGTGCTGCGGCGTGGCGCTGGCCGGTGCGTGTGCTCCGGTGTGGGGGTGGGTTACGACGGTGTGGCTCTGGATTGCCATGGCGGTGGCGGCAACGGCAGTTCTGGTTCTAATGGCTTTCCGACGCCTGCGGTGGGCTGTGTGTCCGCTGATGTTTTTGGCCGGATGCGGAGCCATGATGCTCGACTGGCCGGTCGAGGTGCGTGGACGGAACGGTGATTCGCTCCTCGGGCATGAAGCGATTGTAAGCGGCGAAGTAGTGTCGGTCCGCGACTATTCCTCGTTGCAGAAGTGTGTGGTCCGTTCGGGCCGGATGAGGATCGGTGTGAGCCTGTATGATTACCGATACACCGTGGTCCCCGGCGACCGTGTGATTTTCCGTGCGGTGCTTCATCCGCCGGTGAAGGAGACCTCCGTGCCCGAAGAATACAATGGATTGAACTATGCCGTTTCCAACCGGCTCTGTGCGGTGTGTGCTCCAGCAGACGGTGAATTCGCGATCGAGCGGTTTGCCGGCGGTTTCAAGGGATGGCTCAACGAAGTGCGGACGCGATTCTCCGATCTTATTGATTATTCGGGAATGACGCAGCCGGCGGCAAAGTTCCTGAAGGGTGTGCTGCTCGGGGAGGACAATATCGACCCTGCGGTTCGCGAGATTTATACCCGGGCGGGGCTGGCACATGTGATGGCTCTCAGCGGCACTCATGTGTCGACGATTGCTCTCCTGGTGGCTATTCTGATGTTTCCTCTGCAATTGGCCGGGATGCGGCGCACACGGTTGCTGTTCACCCTCGCGGCTCTGTGGGCATATGCGCTGATCACTGGCATGTCGCCCTCGGTGGTGCGGTCGGTGTTCATGGCTTCGATGATAGTGATCGCGCGTCTGAGCTGGCGCAAAACCAATTCGATAAATTCTCTCAGTGCGGCAGTGGTGGTGATATTGCTTGTGTCGCCGGTGTCGCTTTTCCGCCCCGGATTTCAGCTGTCGGTACTCGGTGTGGGCGGCATCGTGCTGTTTATGCCGCCGGTGTTGGATGCCGCCGCGCGTCTGCCTTTCGGGAGGCGGGGATGGTTCCGGGCGATTGTCTCTCTGATTGTACTCCCTGCAGCTGCCGTGCTGGCTACGGCTCCGTTGGCCGCATGGCATTTTCATAATTTCCCGGCGTGGTTTATGGCATCGAATGTGCCGGTGTCGCTGATTCTGCCTTTTTTCCTGTGTGGAGGAGCTGTGCTGTTGATTTCAGGATTTTGCGGAGACGGCCCGGTGTGGCTGACAGGATTGCTCGACCGGCTCTACGATTTTATGACCGCGGTGGCGCAGAGGGTCGGCGACATGCCCGGATGGCCGTGGACGCAGCAGGTGTATTTTTCAGGATGGTTGCTTCCGGTATTCTATCTGTCGTTGTTGCTGATATGGGGCGCATGGCGGCGCCAAAGCAAAATTCTACTGCTTGCGGGCATTGCGTCGATGATGCTGTTTTTTGTGCTGCCGTCCTTTACATCGCCCGATTATCCCGAGCGCGAAAGTTATGCCTACATCACTAATTTTTCATCCAATATCATCCGTCGTGATGGACGCGACGTGTATATCATCACCGATAACTCGTCCAAACATTTTGGTGAGATAAGTCGGCAGGCCGAGCGCCGCCTTGCCGACTATCTTGGTCGGCGGGGAGCCGAGATAAAGATGGTGGCGTCGGATTCGCTAAAGATTCCGGGAGTGATGCTGACTAATAATTTCTGGATGGTCGATGGTGTGAAAATTTCGCTGGTGAGAAATCTTGATTTCGTTCGTCCGGCCGACATATATCTTGTGACGCGCCGGTTCAAGGGCGACATTCTTGCCGTGGCCGATGTAGCGGGCGGCAATCCCCTGATTCTCTCGGAAGCAATATACCGCGACCGCCGCAAAACGCTCGCCGCGAAGCTTGATTCGGCTTCAATACATTATTATACAGGGTTTGACAACGAAATGTTGCGAAAGAGGCCGGGTCAGAAGTCGGGTGCGGCCAAAGCATGCAACCCGATCACGAAGTAGGTTGCCGTATAGTCACGCGGACGGAGCACTTCGTCGTCGCAAGTCACCACATCGAGGTCGATGATTACTTTGCCTGTGCCATGCTCGCGGTGCATGGAGTGTTCATACTCCTTTGTCAGTGCATTCATGGCATCGGGCTCGCGGTCGCACTCCACAAGCGCCACGGCATTATGATAGGGTGGAGCCTGCGGATTTTTTATGTCGGGAGTGGTATAAATGTGTGAGACCTTTCGCAGGAGGCCAGTTGAGGCAAGCCACCGGAATGTCTGTTGCAATTGTTGCGACGCGTCGGGGGTGTTGCTGCCGAGTGAAATCAGATAGGAATGCATAAGCCGGATGTCGGAAATGATTTTATAGGGCACCAGAGCCTTATTGCTCGACACCCCGGAGTGTGAGCGATATGCGACGGCGGCCGGTGTCGACTGCCAGCACTTTCACCTTGATTTGCTGCCGCAGTTTCAGAACGTCGGAAGGTGATTTGACACGACGGTCGCCCATCTGGGATATATGTATGAGTCCCGAGACATGAATTCCGAGGTCGATAAATGCTCCGAAGTCGGTGATATTATTGACGATGCCGGGCAATATCATCCCCTCGTGCAGATCATCTATTTCGCGGATGGATTCATCGAATGAGAATTCCGATGCTTTTTCGCGCGGGTCGCGGCCCGGTTTGCGCAGTTCCGCGATGATGTCGTTGAGAGTGGGAAGACCCATGTCGTCGGTGACATAGCGGGTGAGGTCGATTTTGTCGAGCAACGCCGGGTTTTTCACAAGCTGTTCCAGGGAGTGTCCCGAGTCGGCCGAGATGCGCTCCACCACGGCATAACGTTCGGGATGCACGGCGGTGTTGTCAAGAATGTTGGCGCTGTTGCGCACGCGCATGAACCCCGCGCACTGCTGATAGGCTTTTTGTCCCAGACGGGGCACGTCGAGAATCTCCTCCCGCGATCTGAATTCGCCATGTGTGGCGCGATACTCAACTATATTGGCCGCGAGCGAGTCGCCGATGCCCGACACATAGCTCAGGAGCTGCCGTGAGGCGGTGTTGATGTCGATACCCACGGAGTTTACACATGATTCCACGGTCATGTCGAGCTGCTTCTTGAGCATAATCTGGTCCACATCGTGCTGGTATTGACCCACTCCGATTGACTTCGGGTCGATTTTCACAAGTTCGGCCAGAGGGTCCTGAAGACGGCGGCCGATCGACACGGCTCCGCGCACAGTGACATCCTGATCGGGAAATTCGTCGCGGGCCACCTTTGAGGCTGAGTAGACTGAGGCACCATCTTCGCTTACGACGAAAATCTCCACTTTATGGGGATACTCGAGCGAACGGAGGAAACGCTCGGTCTCACGGCTTGCGGTGCCGTTGCCAAGTGCTATGGCTTCGATGCGGAAGCGTTCCACAAGCATGAGCACACGTTTTTGCGCGTCGATGATATAGTTGCGCGGAGGTGTAGGATAGATCACATCGTGGTGCAGCAGGTTGCCGTTGGCGTCGAGACACACAATTTTGCAGCCGGTGCGGAAACCGGGATCGACACCCATTACCCGCCGGGAACCGAAAGGCGCGCCCAATAACAGCTGTTGCAGGTTAGACGCGAATGTGGCGATGGCGCCCTGGTCGGCGCGCAGTTTGGCTTCGGCTTCTGTCTCGTTGGTAATGGAGGGACGGATGAGGCGACGATATGCGTCGGCCACGGCATTGTCGACTATTGCGTTGCATGCCGGTGAACCTCCTTTTTTAGCAAAATTCTGCTGCAGACGTTCGATTGCGCGGTCGTCGTCGATGCCGACGGACACTCTGAGCACTCCTTCGGCAGCCCCACGGCGCATGGCCAGATAACGGTGCGACGAGCAGCGTTGCAGCGGTTCGTCGACGTTGAAATATGATTTATAGTTTTGCGCCTCCTCCTCTTTGGCCTTTACTACTTTCGAGGTGATACGGGCAAAACGCTGAAAGCTGTTTCTTACCTGTTGACGGCATCGTCGGTCTTCGCTCACCCACTCGGCAATGATGTCGGCAGCTCCGGCGAGGGCATCGTCGGCGGTGGCTACATTCTCTCCGAGATAGCGTGTGGCTGCCGCCGCAGGGTCGGCGCAATTGCGGGCCATGATGATTTTAGCCAGCGGTTCGAGTCCGTTTTCACGGGCGACCTGTGCACGCGTGCGGCGTTTTGGCTTATATGGCAGGTAGAGATCCTCGAGATCGGCGGAGGAGAAAGTGTTCTCGATTTTTTCGCGCAACTCGGCAGTAAGTGCGTCTTGAGCCTCTATGGCCTGGAGAATGAAAATCTTCCGGTCGGCCAGTTCCCGGAGCTGGTCGAATCGTTCTGCTATTTTGAAAATCGCCACTTCGTCGAGACCTCCGGTCACCTCTTTGCGATAACGCGAGATGAAGGGGATGGTGGCACCTTCGGCAAGAAGTTTAAGGGTGTTGCTTACGCGCTCTTCGGGAATTGACAGTTCCTGCGCGATACGTTGCTGTATGGTGGGTTTTTGCATGGTTTCAATGGTTTGCGCGACGACGCAGGATGATGACGGTGACTTCGGGAGTGGCGCCCAGACGCATTGGGAATCCCACGCACCCCTCGCCGATATTCACGTAAAGCTGATGATGCTCATTTTTGTCGGCGTAGAGCCCGCCCCAGGTTTCATATATGAGAGCCGATGGTGATATGCCTGCCACCTCTATCTGCATGGCGTGGGTGTGGCCCGAAAGTGTAAGGTCTACCGCCACGGCATCGTTGCCGCGGATGGAGTCGCACCAATGGGCCGGATTGTGGCTCAGGAGTATCTTCACCCGTTGGTCGGAGAGATCGGGGTAAGCCTGTCGCAGAGATCCATAAGTGGGGAATGGGGGATCGCCGATATTCTCCACGCCAATAACGGCTATGGAATCTCCCCCGCGTGACAGATATACCGTGCTGTCTCTTAAAAGTTCTATGCCGGTACGACGGTAGGAGTTGTAAAGGCTCTCCATATTGGCCGATTTGTGGCGAGGTGAAAGCCAGTTTTTGTAATCGCCATAGTCATGGTTGCCGAGGATGGCGAACACACCATCGGGAGCATGCAGACGCGATAGCGCATGTTCGAAAGGCTCCATTTCGGCCGATTCACGGTTGACCATGTCACCTGTGAAGACTATCAGGTCGGGGCGGCTGGCGTTGATGTTGTCGACCAGACGGCCCACGTAGGCTGTGTCGTTGCCGTAGGTGCCGGTGTGTAGGTCGGAGAACTGCACTATGCGGTATCCGTCGAACTCGGCGGGAAGACCGGCGATCTCCACTGTCACCTCGCGGTTGTCGATGTTGAAACGGTTGAAAAGCGCGCCCCACCACATTGCCGCAAAGAGCGCGCACGCTATGACAATGCCGGCGATGGTGATCGCTTTGATGCGCCGGCGGTTGAAAAGGCGTGGCACCGAGGCGATAAGGTCGAAAATAACTCCCGTCATTTTTGACACGTACACCGTGAGGTAGCCAAAGAGCAGCCACATTTTTGTGAGCAGTGTGCCGTTGCCGCCTCCGCGGGTAGGAATCAGGATTACAGCGACGAGAATGCAGGCAAAAATGATAGACAATGGCAGATGTATGTGGCGCCAGAATGCCGCACGGCGGCATCGGTGGTTTATCTGCCACAGAATATACCAATCGACAGCCGCGTTGATGATCAGCAGGGCTATCAGGAGAAACAGCGGCGCTCTCATTCCCTGTTCAGAGCCTGCAGCTGATTGCGCAGGGGATTGGCATACATGTTGAGCATCTTGTCGAGCATGAAGCCGCGCTCTTCAGGCGTCACGTTGTCGAGGCGCACTTTGTCGAGCTGTCCGTTGAAGTATGATTCATATTGCCGGACCTGAAGCTCGGTATATTCGCCGGCGAAGCGGTCGGTGCCTTCCACTTTGTCAAACGCGTAGTAGTTGACAGGATAAATGCGGTAGCCCGAATGGATGGCGCTGTCGATCAGACGGCCGGCGGTGTGGAACACGCTCACTTTGTCGGTGCTTCCGGCGAGAGGTTTAAGCCCGTCGGTGATTGAAGGGCAGATGTGGAAATGGATGCGCCCTTTGTATTTCAGCAGACCGGTCTCCATGCTCAGCAGATCGTCGGTCTGAGATTTCTTGAATTCGGGGTCGCGGCGCTTGGCCAGGAACTCGGAAGCTTTGAGATAGTCGTTGGGGTCGAATTCATAGGAGATGGCCACAGGGATGATGTTGAGCGCGATGAGTCGTGAGGCCACATCGTCGGCCTCGCCGGCCAGTGCGAGCATTTTCAGTACAGATTCCTGGGTCACGTCGTTTGAATCTTTCGCGCGCCCTTCGCGCTGTGCTATCCACACCGATTCTTTTTTGAATGAGATGCAGTAGTGGATATAGCCCGATAGTTGCCGTGCAGCCTCCAGAGCCTTGGTCAGACGCAGATTGCGCTTTACGATTATGCCTTTATTGAGGCGCACGAGGTGCTCGATCCAGTCATAGATCAGCAGGTTGTCGCCAAGAGCCACCTGGTGGGTGGGGAAGCCGTGGCGGTGAACCGCCAATGCGAGGAATGAAGCATCGAGCACAATATCGCGGTGATTCGACATGAACAGACCGGGCACGCCGGCCGAAATGTTTTCCAACCCTGAGGAGGTGATGCCGTCGGATGTTTTCCGCTCGAGCTGCTCCAGGATGGGTATCATCACCTGCTCCTGAAAGTCGACATTATTGGATATTTTTCGCAACTGGTGCGCGAGCTGAGCCAAATCGGCGCCGGGAAGCACATATGAGATTGCGTTCTCGAAACCGGGTGAGGCAATAAGCTCTTCCATGTACCGGGAAAAGTCGCTGTCATCGTAGGGAGCGATATCTTTGTATTCTTCTGCTATCATGATGAAAGGAACGAATTTATGGCGTCGGTGACGGTGCCTGATTCGAGAGAGAGGTGCCCGTGGGCCCGCTGAAAAGCAGTGATGCGGGCATAATCCGCGGCAAAGTTACCAAAAATCGCAGATTTTATAAAGTTTTTTCGGACGAAAGTGACACTCATGGCCAAAAAAGCGCCAAAAAAAAGCGCGGCACATCCGCCGGGGAGGTGCCGCGTCTTAGAGCTTGTTTAATATGATGGAATATCTATAGTTCCCTGTTTTACGGCATAAGCCGCTTATTTGCTGGCGTAGCTGAAGATCACAGGGCTCTTCACTTCTACGTTATATTCCTCGGCGCGGGTGAGGATCGCGCGGGCCAGCCGTGGTTTCAGATCTTCGGGGCAATACCGGAAGTATGCTTCAGCGGCACGGACATGTGCGGCATCGGGCATGGGGTATTCGCGACGTTCGGGCAGCCCGAATATTTCGTCGGGCAATTCTTTTTTCTCTTCGTAGGGTATGCGGTCGTTCATAGTTGCATGAAGTTTTAGTGATTTATGCAATTATAACAACTGCCGTGGAAAAAAGTTAGCTCAGAACTATTCGCAAAATCCCACCGGGATGATGAATGTCTCGAGCCATATGCAGGCTATGCCTGCAATATAACCCAACAGCACCATCCACGAGATGCGTTTCACATACCACATGAACTGTATTTTTTCGATACCCATGGCCACTACGCCTGCGGCGGATCCGATGATGAGCAGCGAACCGCCAACGCCGGCGCAGAAGGTGAGAAGATGCCAGAATAGACCATCCTCGACGAAGAGACGGGCATATTCCAGCGCGGCAGGATCGGTGATGGTGGAGAGGGTTTCGGGTGTCGCCACGGGATACATGTTCATGCAGGCTGCCACAAGAGGCACGTTGTCGACAATCGAGGAGAGCACGCCTATGATGCCGTTGATGATGTAGACGTCGTGGAATTGCTTGTTGAGCCAGTTGGCCACGTCGGTCAGGATTCCGGCCTGTTGCAGAGCGGCCACTGCCAACAGGATGCCCAGGAAGAAGAGTATGGTCGACATGTCGATGCTCTTGACAATCTGCGACACACGACCTTCCATGCGGCGGTCGAGACGATAGCGGTATACGATTATCTCAGTGATGAGCCAAAGCAGTCCCAGCGATATGAGGATACCCATGTAGGGCGGCAGATGGGTCACGGCCTTGAACACCGGCACGAAGAGCAGGCCGGCGACACCAAGCACGAGAATCCACACCGACAGCGCGTGGTGATAGCGCGAGAGCTGATAACCCACGCGGCGGTCCTGTTCGTTGAGAGGTTCCACCTGACCGGCACTGACAAAGCGGCTGGCGATGGCGCAGGGCACGATAACGGAAACGAGTGAGGGGATGAGCAGGTTGACGATGAGGTCGAGCGAGCTGACATAATTCTTCATCCACAGCATAATGGTGGTGATGTCGCCGATGGGCGACCATGCGCCGCCGGCGTTGGCCGCGATAACGATCACAGATGCAAACATCCACCGTTCTTTCTGGTTCTCAAACATTCGGCGCAGCATCATCACCATGATGATGGTGGTGGTCATGTTGTCGAGAATGGCCGAAAGGAAGAAGGCAACGAAAGTGAGCACCCACATGAGTCCCCGTTTGCTTTTGGCATGGATATGCCGCACGAGGATGTTGAAACCTCCGTAACGGTCGATCAACTCCACGATGGTCATGGCGCCGATGAGGAAAACGATGATTTCGCAGGTGTCGCCGAGGGCTTCCACAAGGTCACTGTTGAGGTTTGCGTCGTGTCCCATCATGGCGTAGGCACCCCAGAGGAGCCCGGCCATAAGCAGCGCAAAGGTGGCCTTGTTGATGTTGAAGAGATGTTCGAGGGCTATGCAGAGATAGCCGATTACGAACAATACAATCATTAATGTGATCATTTCCGTTTGATATATGTGATGGTATCGGGTTTACAGGATTGATTTTGACGGGGGGGAGACTACAGACGGGGACGTTTATTCCAGACGGGTGATTTTTGCGCCAAGACGGTTGAGGCGGCCGTCGATGTCTTCGTATCCGCGGTCGATCTGCTCGATGTTGTCGATTTTGCTTCTGCCTTTGGCTGAAAGCGCAGCCAGAAGAAGGGCGATGCCCGCGCGGATGTCGGGCGAGGTCATGTTGTTGGCTTTCAAGGTGAAGTTGTGGTCATGGCCGATGACTACAGCGCGGTGCGGGTCGCATAGGATTATCTGCGCTCCCATGTCGATAAGGTTGTCGACGAAGAAGAGGCGGCTCTCGAACATTTTCTGATGAATCAGCACCGAGCCTCGGCACTGGGTGGCCACCACGAGCAACACACTCAGAAGGTCGGGTGTGAGACCGGGCCAGGGGGCGTCGGCGATGGTCATTATCGAGCCGTCGAGGGCGGTGTCGATCACATAGCTGTCCTGTGCGGGTACGAAGATGTCGTCGCCGCGCTGTTCGAGTCGGATGCCGAGGCGGCGGAAGCTTTCGGGAATTATGCCGAGGTTGTCGTAGCTGACGTTCTTGATTGTGATGGCGCTGCGGGTGATGGCCGCCATGCCGATGAACGAGCCTACCTCGATCATGTCGGGCAGGATGCGGTGCCGGGCGCCTTCGGGCTGACCGGCGAATCCGTGGATGCGCAGCAGATTGGATCCGATACCCTCGATGCGGCACCCCATCTGTTCCACCATGTGGCAGAGTTGCTGCACATATGGCTCGCATGCTGCATTGTAGATTGTGGTTTCACCCTCTGCTGCTGTGGCGGCCATTATGACATTGGCAGTGCCGGTGACCGATGCCTCATCGAGAAGCATGTATGAGCCTTTGAGCCGCCGGCCATGCGGCACTGTGAGCAGATATGCGCGTTTTTCGGGAATATAGGCGTATTCGGCGCCGAGATTCAGGAAGCCCTGTATGTGGGTGTCGACTTTGCGTCGACCGATTTTGTCACCTCCGGGTTTGGGAAAGTAAGTTTTGCCCAGACGTGCGAGCAACGGACCGGCCAGAAGCACCGACCCGCGCAGCGAGGCGCTGTGGCGGATGAATTCGTCGCTGAAGATGTAGTCGGTGTTGATGTCGGAGGCTTCGAAGGTGTATCGTCCCGGTTCGTGGCGCGTAACTTTCACACCCATCAGTTCAAGCATGGTGACGAGATTGCGCACGTCGCGGATTTCGGGCACATTGCTGATTTCGACGGGGCGCGGTGTAAGCAGCACGGCGCTGATTACCTGAAGAGCCTCGTTTTTGGCTCCCTGCGGTGTGATTTCTCCGTGGAGGGGGCAGCCTCCTTCGATGATAAACGACGACATTGTTTTTCTTTTGGGTCTATGGATTATCGCCAGGCCTGAGCCTGTCCGATGTGTATTACTTCAGGAGATAGTGTGACTCCGAATGTGTCACGGACACGATCGATTACGAGCCGCTCCAGGCCTGTGACGTCGGCACCGGTGGCCATGCCTGTGGCGTTGACAATCACCAGAGGCTGATGGGGCCAGAGCGCGGCACCACCGCATACGAGGGGTTTGCAACCGGCTTTGTCGATGAGCCATGCAGCCGAGAGTTTGGTGCGTCCGTCGGGGAGCATATGTCCCGACAGGGGAGGGATGGCTTCATATCCGGCGGCGGCATTGAGCGCGGCGATGCGCGCGTCGATGTCCGCTTTTTCGGCGGGAGTGACCACCGGATTCTTGAAGAATGAACCTGCGGAGCCGGTCTGTGAGGGATCGGGGAGTTTAGAGTCGCGGATGGCACGGACGGCATCGCGTATTGCCAAAGGCGATTGCATGGCGCAGATGCGCGCCACTACGGGTTCGGGCGCATCGGCTGGCAGCCCGGCCTGGGTGGCCATGTGCGAGAGCAGTCCGCGATATGAGAGATTGGGACGGGGAAAACGGCTGAGACACAGACGCACCGAGCTGACAATCAATGCATCATAGGTAGGGAGATGCTTGAAAACAGAGTCTCGGTAGCCGTAACGGCAATCGGCGGCACTGAGCGAGACGAAGCAGTGGCGGCTGACCGACCAGCATGTCACTGACACAACAACATCCTTGAATTCAGTGCCGTATGCGCCGACATTCTGAACGGTGGCGCCTCCGATTTCACCGGGAATGCCCGAGAGATTCTCGATGCCCCATAGACCCTGCGAGGCCGCGATGGCACAAAGGTCGTCGAGAACTACACCAGGCTGCACTTCCACATCAACCCATTGTTGCGATAGGGCGGGCAGAAAATTGATTGTGCGGGCCGTGGGATGAATCACCGTGAGCCATGGCGCCGGAGCGGTGAAAAGCAGATTGGAGCCGCCGCCGAGCATCAGGGCACCGGCCAATTCTCCGCTGCGGTCGAGCAGCGGAAGATCTGTCTCCGGGGCATCGAATTCGATGTATCGGCCGCAGACTGCGGGCAGACCGAAAGTGGTGAGCCGGCGGATGTCGGTGTTATAGCTCCGGATTATCATCGGCAGTGTGGTGAAACTGAGGGAATTGTTTATCCCCCGAAATTGTCGTAGTGGACATTTTCGGGCGGTACGCCGAGAGAATCGAGCATTTTGTTGACGGCAGCCGACATAGGGCCGGGACCGCACATGTAATATTCGACATCCTCGGGTGACTCATGATCTTTGAGATAGGTGTCGTAGATTACCTGATGCACGAATCCGGGGGTGTATTTCACACCGGCCGCATCGGCAGCGGGATCGGGACGGTCGAGAGCAAGGTGGAACTTGAAGTTGGGGAACTCTTTCTCAAGTTTGAGGAAATCGTCGAGATAGAACACCTCGTTGAGAGCGCGTGCTCCATAGAAGAAGTTCATCTTGCGGTCGGTGGTGTGGAGTGTCTTGGTCATGTGCATGATCTGGGCGCGTAGGGGTGCCATACCGGCGCCGCCGCCGATCCACATCATTTCGTTCTTGGAATCGAATATAGGATGGAAATCGCCGTAAGGTCCGCTCATGAGCACCTTGTCGCCAGGTTTGAGGGTGAAGATATAGCTCGAGGCGATGCCGGGGTTGACATCCTGGAAGCCCACCTGGGGTTTCGGTTTGAACGGGGGAGTGGCAATGCGCACGGTGAGCATGAATCGGTCGCCCTCGGCAGGGTAGTTGGCCATGGAATAGGCGCGGACCGTGGTCTCGAGGTTGACGCATTTGAGGCTGAAAAGACCGAATTTTTCCCATGCCGGGAGATATTCCGGACCGATTGAAGCCTTGTCGATATCTTTGTCGTAGTCGATGCTGAAGGGGGGAATCTTTATCTGGGCATATGAGCCGGGGATAAAGTTCATGTGTTCGCCCTTGGGCAGTTCTACGATAAATTCCTTGATGAATGTGGCCACATTCTTGTTGGAAATCACGGTGCACTCATATTCCTTGATGTCAAGAATCGAGGCTGCTACCTTGATGTCGAGATCGTTTTTGACTTTTACCTGACAGGCCAGACGCCAGTCGTCCTTGATTTCCTTGCGTGTGAAGTGAACGGCTTCGGTGGGGAGAATCTCGCCGCCGCCGGCTGTTACCTGCACACGGCATTGGCCGCAGGAGCCTTTTCCGCCGCAGGCCGAGGGGAGGAATACATTTGAAGCAGCCATGGCCGAGAGCAGCGGCTGACCCGCGGCAACTTCCACTTTCTTATCGTTGTTGATGGTGACTGTGACGTTGCCCGAGCTGACAAGATATTTCTTGGCCACCAGCAGTATGATAACCAGCAGCAGTGTGATTACCAGGAAGATTCCTACACCGCCGAGCACTGTGGGCCATAGGGTTGATTGAAGTGATATCATTGAGTGAGAATTGTCTGACGGTTAGATTTTGATGCCCAGGAAGCTCATGAAGGCAATGCCCATGAGCGCGCAGAGGATAAATGTGATGCCGATGCCGCGGAGAGGAGCGGGCACGTTGCTGTACTGTGCCACGCGCTCGCGGATGGCGGCGATGGCGGTGATGGCAAGCAGCCAGCCTATGCCCCAGCCTGCACCGGCGCAGGTGGCGGTCCACACGTTGGAGAATCCGCGCTGCTGCATGAAGAGCGAACCGCCGAGGATGGCGCAGTTTACGGCAATCAGCGGTAGGAATATTCCGAGCGAGGCATAGAGCGACGGCGAGTATTTCTCGACTGTCATCTCCACCAGCTGGGTCATCGATGCGATGACGGCTATGAACATTATCAGCGAGAGGAAGCTCAGGTCAACTTCGGCGAAATCGGGGCTGAGCCAGCTTAGGGCGCCGGCTTTGAGCACGTAGTTTTCCAGCAGATAGTTGACGGGGAGTGTGACTGTGAGCATGAATGTGACGGCGATGCCCAGACCGAAAGCGGTCTTGACATTCTTGGAGACGGCCAGGAAAGAGCACATTCCCAGGAAGTAGGCAAACACCATGTTGTCGACGAATATCGACCGGATGAAAAGATTGAAATTTTCCATTTGCTTTGCAGGTTGCTTAGGGGATGTGACTTATCAGTTTTTCTCCTGGAGATCTTTGTTGTAGCTGCGGTGCGCCCATATGATGCACGCAACCACGATGAGTGCCATGGGGGGGAGGATCATCAGGCCGTTGTTCTCGTAACCGGCTTCATAGAAGCTCTGGGGAATCACCTGGAAACCGAGCAGTGTGCCGCTGCCGAGCAGTTCGCGGAAGAACCCGACGATGACGAGGATTATGGCATAGCCGATGCCGTTGCCCACACCGTCGAGAAACGACGGCCAGGGTTTGTTGCCCATGGCGAACGCTTCCAGACGTCCCATAAGTATACAGTTGGTGATAATCAGACCGATAAACACCGAAAGCTGTTTCGATACGTCGTAGGCATAGGCCAGCAACAGCTGGTTGACCACGATGACGAGCGCGGCCACCACAACCAACTGCACGATGATGCGGATGTTGGTGGGGATGGTGTTTCGGATGAGCGAGATTATGACGTTGGAGAAGGCGAGCACGGCGATAACCGACAGACCCATCACTATGGCGGGTTCGAGTTTGGCGGTTACGGCCAGGCAGGAGCAGATGCCGAGCACCTGCACTATCACCGGATTGTCCTTGGAGAAAGGATTGAAGAATACTTGTTTGTTGCTTGTTTTGTCAGCCATGACTTGGTGAATATGGCGTTTAAGACTTGTGTTCTCTTTTTAATGCGGCTTATTCGGCTGTCTGAGCGGTGGTTTCATCGACTGTTGCGGGGGCTTTTGCTCCTGCGGCAGTGTTCTCGAGCCATGTCTTGTAGGGTGCGAGACAGTTGCCGAACATGGCGCTGACACCTTTCGATGTGATTGTGCCGCCCGAGATGCCGTCGACATAGTCCACTGCGCTGTTCTGGGGCACCTGGCCATGTTTTACCACTTCGATAGGGTAGAAGTCCCCATCTTTGAAAAGGTGCTTGCCCTCGAACTGGTCGGTGAATGCCGGTTTTGTGATTTCGGCGCCCAGACCGGGAGTTTCGCCCTGATGGTCGAAGAATGCGCCGTAGATAGTGCTGCAATCGCTGTCGAAGGCCACATAGCCCCAGATGGGACCCCAAAGTCCCATGCCGGCCAGCGGCAGGATGTATTTGGTGCCGTTTTCTCCGAGGTCGCAGACATATACCGGGAGCAGACGCTGATCCTCAGGCTTCTTGGCCTCCTCGGCTACATTTATGTCGAAAGCCACAGGGCCTTGCATCTCCTCGCCTTTGTCGTTTACTACAATCTGGCGGGTGATATATTTGCCGAAATCATCGATCACGGCGGCGCGGTCGGAGGTGATGTGGACCGACGAGAGTATCTGGCTCATCTTGTCGGCGCGGGCATTGTCGTTCTGCCGGTCCTTGAGTGCCATGGCGGTGAAGGCCAGCACTGCACCGACAAGGATTACCATCGCGGTGATGTAGACAATCGTATAGACGTTGCTTTGCTTGTTAATCATCTTATTGGAAATTGACGTGGTGTGGTTTTCAGAGAGTGTGATGTGATTCTCCGATGTCGGTGTTATTCAGTGGCTTTGACTCGTGCGAGACGGCGGCGCACATTGGCCTCCACAACGCAATAGTCGATAAGGGGTGCAAGGGCGTTCATCAGCAGCACCGACAGCATGGCGCCTTCGGGGTAGCCGTTGTTGTAGGTGCGGATGATGATTGCCACCACACCCACCAGGAAGCCATAGATATATTTGCCCAGACCGGTGCGGCACGATGTGACAGGGTCGGTGGCCATGAACACTACTGCGAAAGCGAAACCGCCAAGGCAGAGCTGCTCACCGACGGTGAGGAACGATGCCGGATATGTGGGCGTGGCGAAACAGTTGGCTATCAACGACATCACTGCGCCGCCCGCAAAGGCCGAAAGCATGATTTTCCAGCTGGCGATGCCGGTGAGCAATAGCAGCAGACCGCCGAAAAGTATGCAGAGTGTGGAGGTCTCGCCGAACGATCCGGGAATGAGACCTAAGAACATCTGCCACAGGTCGATGGCCTGTCCGCCAGCGGTGGTCATGGCCTGGCTGACAGCCTCGGCCGAAGTCGCGCCCGAAGTGGCCACCTGACCGAGGGGAGTGGCGCATGTCACTGCGTCGGCGGTTCCGCTGAGGTCGGACCCGATGCCGAGCATCGAGCCGTGGGCCACGAAAACCTGATCGCCGCTCATCTTTGCGGGATAGGCGAAGAAGAGGAAGGCGCGGGTCACCAGCGCCACATTAAATATATTATAGCCTGTGCCGCCAAATACCTCTTTGACGAAAATCACGGAGAATGCAGTGGCAACGGCTATCATCCACAGGGGAGTCTCCACGGGGCATATCATGGGAATTAGAATGCCGGTGACGAGAAATCCCTCCTGGATCTCTTCGCCGCGCCATTGAGCCACGATGAATTCGATGCCCAGACCCACCACGTAGGCCACTACCAGTGTGGGCAGCACAGCCAGGAAGCCATAAAGCATCAGCTCCCAGAAAGGGAACGATGTGGCTCCGGCTGCCAGCCAGTGCTGATAGCCGGTGTTGTACATGCCGAAGAGGAAGCAGGGCATCAGCGCCAGTACTACAATAATCATGGTGCGCTTGGAATCCATGGAGTCATGGATATGCACACCCGACCGCGAGGTCTCGGAGGGCGTGAACAGAAAAGTGTCCATGCCGTCGTAGACCGAACGGAATGCGTGGAGCTTGCCCCCCGGCTCGAATGCCGGACGGGCTTTGTCCATCAGTTTTTTCAGTGCTTTCACTTTTTTAATTATGATGTGGTGAAATCGTTATTGCTTATTCTTGTTCTTGATAGGGGATACTGAGCATTGGAGGGGGCGACGTGCACGGGTCAGGAAAGCTCCTTGCGGAGATAGTCGAGACCTTCGCGCACGGTTTTCTGCAGCTCGAGTTTTGATGTGTCGACATATTCGGCGGCTGCGAAATCCTCGGGAGCCACTTCATAGATGCCCAGCTGCTCCATGCGGTCGATGTCTTTGGCGATGATCGCCTTCAGCAGGTATTCGGGCAGGATGTCCATCGGGAATACTTTGTCGTATTGTCCGCTCATGATCATTGCACGGCGACCACCGAGCAGACGGGCGTCGGGCTTGAACAGCCGTCGTGAGAAGTGGCCGGGGAACGAGGGGCTTACGCTCTCCTTGGCAGGGCTGAGCGATGCCCATCCCATGAATTCGGTGACATCGTCGCCCTCGGGTATCACGGTGATCTGTGTATATGGAGCACGAAGATAACCGTCGGCTGCGACTTTCTCGCCTGTGAGCACGTTGCCCGATATGATTCGTTTATGGCGGTTGTCGTCGGCTATATTCCCTTTGAGCAGGGGTGCGATTTCCGCGCCGATAAGGGTCTTGACCAGGCAAGGCTCCTTGACTTCCGAGCCGGTGACGGCCACAGTGGTCGAGCAGTCGAGCCGGCCTGTGAGTGCCAGATTGCCGATGCGGCGGAGTGTGGCGAGCGACAGCGTGGCCACTGTCTCCCCTTTGTTTACAGGCTTTACGGCGGCTATCATTGTGCCGGCGTTGGAGGCGGGGTAGGGGCCGTCGATGTCGACCATCACCGCACCACGGAGGTCGGGGAGTTTCATCTCCTTGTGGCGGCTGACATATACGTTTCCTGAAGTGAGAAGTCCCAGCAGTTTCACTCCGGCAGTCAATGCGTCGGTGTCGGCGTCGGAAAAATGTTTCTGACTCACGGCAAGCGGGGCAAGATCAAAACCGGTGACGAAGATGTCGCGGAACTGTGCGTCGGCTCCGGGCACAATGTCGAAGGGGCGCTGGCGCATCATTGCCCACTGTCCCGACTGGAGCAGCAGACGGCGCGCGGCATCGGCGTTGTCAAAGACATCCTTCACGGGGAATGTCACGGCATCGGCGCCGTCGACCTCTACAATCACGCGCTCGATTTTGCGCCGTTCGCCTCGAACCACGGCCTTGAGCGTGCCCGCGGCGGGGCTTACCACCTTAAGGTCTTCATCGGTCTTGCTGTGGAAAAGCGCCTGCCCGGTGGCTACGGGATCTCCCTCGCGCAACTCCATGCGGGGTATGATTCCTGTGAAATCGTCGGGGACGATTGCCACGGTGGCTGTGGGGCACTCGCGGGGCTTGGCAGAGGCGTCGGCCACCGCTCCGGCGAGCTGCAGGTCGAGTCCTTTCTTTATTTTGATTCCGATACTCATTATAAATATGGTGGTTTATTACGGAAATATTTCTTTAATTGCAAATTTGTGCACAAAGATAGTGATAATTTTTGTATCTCATTATTAATAAATCAAAAAAATCCGCTAAAATTTCCGAATCGCATACTTTTCAATGCAAAGCGACCGTTGAAACAGCGATTTCACTCCGCTACAGTGTGGTTGGCGGACCCGGTTGCCGCCCCTTCCGACTCCGGAATATCCTCTGTAGAATCAACATAAACATTCCGTGATCCCTCGCGGGAAAAATATAAAAAGTAAAATAAACAAAGAAAAATTTTGTAAGTTAAAAAACTATCCATAATTTTGCATAAAGCTTTTGCCATGGAGTAGTTTTGCATACTTCCCCCGACATAAATGACTACGCATTCAAGACCATGTACTGACACGCCCGCTCCTCTCCCGGCTCCGGCTATCTCGGGCTTCTTTATGCGCCGTCACCTTTCATGAAACATCGCTCCCGCTATCTTACCGGCGGGTGCCCCATATACAAAAAACTATCAATCTTCAATAAATTCAAATTTAAAAGTACTATCAAGTTATGGAAACTCAGAAGCCTAACGCTCCCCAGCGCAACGCTGTAAAGCCCGGCAGCAACGTGCGTGGTATCAAAAACGCATTCCTGGTAATCATTGCATGCTTCATCATCGCAGTGATTCTCTTCCTCTTCGTTTTCGGTAACCCCTCGCACTTCGACGCTGAAGGCTACACCGGCGCATCCATGTGGTTCGCACCTGAGGAGTTCGCTAAAGCTCATCCCCTCGATCTGGTCGGCACCGTGTTCAAAGGCGGTATCATCGTGCCTATCCTCCAGACCCTCTTCCTCACCGTTATCGTTCTCTCTGTTGAACGTGCCATCGCACTGAAGAGCGCCAAGGGCAACGGCTCCATCGCCAAATTCGTTACCGAAGTCAAGAAATGCCTTGCTACCAACAACATCGCTGCCGCTCAGGAACTCTGCAAGAAGCAGCGCGGTTCTGTAGCCGCTGTCGTTTCGGCCGCCCTCAACCGCTACGAGGAAATGGACAAAAACACCGTCCTCTCCAAAGAGCAGAAAATCGCTACCATCCAGAAAGAAGTTGAAGAGGCTACCGCCATCGAAATGCCCTCTCTGCAGCAGAACCTCCCCATCGTGGCTACCCTCACCACTCTCGGTACACTCGTCGGTCTGCTCGGTACTGTGCTCGGTATGATCAAGTCGTTCCAGGCCCTCTCCGCTTCCGGCGCCCCCGACTCCACCGAACTTTCCACCGGTATTTCCGAGGCCCTTGTGAACACTGCGTTCGGTATCGCCACCGGTGCTTTCGCTGTAATCTCCTACAACTTCTACACCAACAAGATTGACAACCTCACCTACGCTATTGACGAAGTAGGCTTCTCTATCGTTCAGTCTTTCGCAGCCACCCACTAATCCCCTGATTACTCGGCTATTAAATCCAAATCTATATTTGATAAACAGTAAATCATGGGAAAAGTAAAAATTAAAAGAAAGAGTACGCTCATCGACATGACCGCGATGAGTGACGTGACCGTTCTTTTGCTTACTTTCTTCATGTTGACCTCTACCTTCCTTCAGAAAGAGCCGGTGACCGTGATCACCCCCTCGTCAGTTTCTGAAATCAAGGTGCCAACCTCCAACGTTGTCAATGTCCTCGTCAGCCCCAAGGGACAAGTGTTCCTGTCTCTCTCGGGCGACGCTGACCCTGAGAATGCAGAGACCTGGGGTTCCGAACCTCTCCGCAAAGAAGTTCTCAAAGCGGCTGCTGCCAATTATGAGAAATTCACCGGCAAGAAAACCGGAATCACCCCCATGGACATGGAGAAATTCGCCAAAAACGCATCCTTCGGCGTTCCTCTCGCCAAAATGCACGAATTCCTGATGCTTGACCAGACCAAGCAGGACGAATGGCTCAGTGACCCCAACAACGTCAACGCCGGTATCCCCTTCAAGGGCATACCCTATGTTGATGAGAACGGGAACCAGCTCGAGACCAATGAGTTCCAGATATGGATGCGTGCTATCTATTCTTCATCCGATACCAACATTCGTGACGCCATCCAGAAGGGCGAAGGTATTGCCGTAAAGGCCGACCGCGGTACGAAGTTTGAAACTATCCACCCCGTGCTCGACAACCTTCAGACCATCAAGATGAACAAATTCTCCGTCATGACTGCCCTTAAAACCGAAGCTGACTAATCATGGCACAGATAGAACAATCCTCCGGCGGCAAAAAGAAAAAAGGCGCCCAGAAAAAGATGTCAATCCATGTGGACTTCACCCCCATGGTCGACATGAACATGCTTCTGATCACGTTCTTCATGCTGTGTACCACCATGATCAAGTCGCAGACCCTCTCGATCGCGCTTCCCACCAACGAGAAGCTCCAGACCGAGGAGCTGCAGAAAGCCAAGGAATCTGAAGCAATCACTCTCATCCTCGACACTTCCTACGATGACAAAGGCGGTATCAAAGACAACACCGTCTACTACTACACCGGTAAACCCGATTACCAAGGTCCCGGTCAGTCGAACATCGAGGTAGCTCACTTCGAAGGTAACGAAGGCGCCATGCTCCGCGGCATCCGCAAAATCCTCCACGACCGAAACAAAGAGGTTCTGCAGCAGGTTGAGCAGAAAAAGCAGGACTGGCGCAACAAAAAGATCACTGAAGAGCAATTCCAGGAAGAAGCCCGCAAAATCCGTAATGACGACAAGCTCACACGTCCTGTGGTCATCATCAAACCTATGGAAGGCGCATCCTGGGAAAGCGTAATCAGTGCTCTCGATGAAATGCAGATCAACCAGATCTCGCGTTACCAGATCGGCTCTCTTACCGACGTTGACAAGGCTATGGTCTTCGATACGCCCGACTTCAAGAAAGCCCACGAGCATGACAGCAAGTAGTGATGATGAATCTATATTTATTAACCCGCAACTAACAAAGCAAAATGGCAAAAGATGTAGATCTTTCATCAAAAGAGTGGACCGACATTATCTTTGACGGTAAAAACAAGGAATTCGGTGCATATCAGTTGCGCCGCAACTCCGACAAACGCCACAATCGCGCTGTCCTCGCCACTCTCATAGGCCTCGTAGTTATCCTCGTAGGCGCATATTTCCTGGGAATGTACAACGACTTCCGTGCCAAGCAGCACGAGGCAGAGCTTCAGGCTCAGCTCGAGCAGCAGCTGGCTCAGATGGCCGAAGAAGCTCCCGAAGAAGAGGCTCCCGAAGAGGAAATTCAGGCCGTAGAAGCTCCTGAACAAGAACAGGCTCTCCCCGAAGAAATCCTCAACACCATCAAGGATACCGAAATCCAGATTGCAGCAGACAATGAGGTAACCGAAGATATCACCTCAAAGGATGATGTCGCAGAATCTACCGCAGCAGCAGGTGCATCTACTTTCGACCAGGGTACCGACAACCTCGAAGTTGTCCGCACCCACAAGGACGAAATCATTGTTGAGGAGAAGAAACCCGAACCCAAGAAGGAGGAAATCTTCACCGCAGTAGAGCAGATGCCCCAGTTCCCCGGTGGCGAAGCTGAACTGATGAAGTACGTAGCCAACCACATCAAATATCCCACCATGGCGGCCGAGAACAATATCCAGGGTCGCGTGGTAGTGAAGTTCGTTGTGAAAAAGGATGGCTCGGTTGGTGAAGTGCAGGTGCTCCGTGGCAAAGACCCCGACCTGGATAAAGAAGCAGTGCGTGTGGTTCGCACCCTGCCTAAATTTATCCCCGGTAAGATGAATGGCCAGGCAGTGTCCGTATGGTTCACCCTCCCCATCAACTTCAAGCTCCAGCAGTAATTCCATTGCCCTTTCATAACGGCGGCGCGATCCATAGGATTGCGCCGCTTTTTTTTGTGTCCCCATCCTCCCATTGTTTTTCTTTTTTCATCCCATTGCTTTGTTTCCCCGGTTAAGTTTCACCCCAGTCATTAATGGATCATATACGATAGAAATATCAACCCCGGCTGTTTTCACAAAGAGCCGGGGTTTTTAGTGAATTTAATTATCAGAAGATCTTTTTTGAATGTAAGAAAGATTGTATGATACCTTACTAACTATACCTAATCTGAACAATCGCTGTTCTTTGTCTTATATGAGCTATCGCATTGTAGAGAAAGAAATGGAGGGGGTGAATCCCGGTTCTGTATTTCCTTTTTCTACATTACAAAGATAGTATCTTTTTATGATGAATGAAATAGGGTGTAAGCTGTAAAGTAGACTATTGGATTTTGCAATATGCAGACAGTCAATGTGCTACTGTTTTTTAGCAGTAACAATTAAGTAAACATGTATAGAGATGAAAGTTGTATTTGCCAGCGATAATACGGTATCAGAAGCTGCATCGCTGAGCTGCAGGCGTGGTCCGGAGTCATAGGTCGCGTATGGCCGCGTCGAAATCCTCCTTGGGAAGTGACGAATGCGATCGTACACGGAAACGGTAATTGTAGACCGTCTGCGGAGAATAATGGAGGAATGCCGCTATCTGTGTGGAGTCGCTGATGCCGAGACGCACGAGCGCATAGATGCGGAGTTCGGGCGACAGCAGTTCGCCCGGTTTTGGGGATAGGCGATAGTCGGGGTTGAGCAGTGCGTTGATCTTTTCGATGAAGTCGGGGAACATGTCAAGAAAAATCTGGTCGAACTGCTTGAAGAAGGATTGTAGATGCTCATTGCCCTGTGGGGCTGCAAGAATCTCTGTGATGTCCTTGACTTTGCCTGCTTTTACGCGTTGGAGCAATGAAAGTCGGTAGCGGTCGAGCGAACCGATGTAGTCGGAACACATGTTGAACAGATAACCGAGGTAGCGCTCTTTTACTTTGGCCGATTCTTCGAGAGTGTTGTTGGCTTCGCTCAGTTTGTTGCGGAGTTGCTCAAGCTCTTCATTTTTATAGTGCAGGCGGCGGCGCTCGGTGACCAGACGGCGGTTTTTCTTGTAAATGAAGAAAATGGCAACTGCCAGCGCGATGGCCAATGCGGTTACTGTCATGAGCTGGATGGTGCGGACGCGGTTGGCCGATGCTTCCGCGCTTGAATATGCCGATGCCACGATGGGCATATATTCCACAACCCGACGCATGCGTCCGCGTGCATTGCTGTTGCGCATGTCGTCGAGCGACATCATTATGTAGCGGTATGCGCGGCTGTCGTCGCCATCTTCCGAGAGCATACGCGAAAGTTCCTGAAGCGATTCATACTTACGCACCGACAAGCTGAGGTCGAATGCCGCGCCGACGGCGTAATGATATTTTGCTTCATCGCGTCGTCCGAGACGTTCGAGGGTGCGTCCGCGCAAATATGCCAGTACACCCGGATCGGCCTGCTCCACAATTTCCCGGGGCATAGAGTCAATTTCGGCCAGCGTCTTGGCCGGTGGCTCCAATGCGCTGTGGTATTCGATCAGGTTCATCCAGTAGGAAAGCGAACCGGGCTCGGATTCCCTGATGATGGTGTCGCGGTAGGCGTTCAGCCGGGCGGTGTACAAATCTTTCTCTGTCGGGCTGACAGCCATGTCGGACAATGAATAATAAATTGATACATAGCGATTGAGCAATCTTGCCCGAAACACCTTTTTCCATTCGTCGGGGAAAGATTCGAGCATTCGTAGCGCCTCGAAGAACTGTCCCGTTCCTTTCAGACCTTCGGCTTCCATGAGTCTGGCGCGCCACACCATTGAGTCGTTGCCTATTTCCTGAGCCATTTTCACCCATTGCCGTGCCAGTGTCAGCAATGTGTCGAGATTATATTTGCGGTATTCATATAGGTAGAGCTTCATGTTGTTGAACCGCTCTTCGTCGCTCTCGGCTGCATTTATGCGCTTGCGTGCCTTGATTATGTCGAGCTGTTTCTCCTTCTCGATTTCAGAGCGTTGCCTGATCACGCTGTCGAGCCGCGCGATGGCAGCTCGGGTGTCATGTGCACAACCGCCGGTTCTGACCACAAGCGCGCCTGCGGCCGAGGCGTTTCCGATAGAATCGGCATTGGCTGTCGGTTCCCGATCCTGACCCGGTTTGCCGGTGCCGGAGCACGATGCCACAAGTAGGAAGAATGTAAGCAGTACTGAAGAAAAAGTTGACTTGATGAATGTATTCATGGCTTTAGCGCAACCGGTTGAAATTATTAAAATAATTTTAACAGTTGCTGATGCAAAATTAGGCAATAGAATTGGAATCATCAAATGAAAGCCGACAGATTTTATTTCTTTTGTTCAGAAAAATAGGTATAGTCGCTTGCAAGTGTACACGATTTTTAATAATTTTGCACACAATTTCGATGATACAGTATTTTCATTACGACAAACCGTTTGCACTGGAACTTGGTGGAGAGCTGCCCGAACTGACCATCGCTTACCACACTTTCGGCACCAGGAACCAGGATGCCGACAATGTGGTGTGGGTGTGCCATGCGCTGACAGCCAACAGCGATGTCGCCGACTGGTGGCCCCACACGGTCGAAAAGGGTTGTTTCCTCGACCCTGACAAATGGTTCACTGTCTGCGCCAACATAATAGGCTCGCACTACGGCAGCACCGGCCCTCTGAGCGTCAATCCCGCCACCGGCGAGCCTTATTACGCCGATTTCCCGAAGCTTACGATTCGCGACATGGCGCGTGCCCACGCCCTGCTGGCCAGTCATCTGGGCATCGGGCGCATTCACGCTCTCGTGGGCAGCTCGGTAGGCGGGTTTCAGGCTCTGGAATGGGCTTGCGGCGAACCCGACAGATTCAACCGGTTGATACTGATCGCCACTGATGCCAAAGCATCGCCCTGGACCATCGCCATTGACGAGACACAGCGTATGGCCATTAAGTCTGACGGGACATGGGGCCAGCGACGCGATGATGCCGCTATGGCCGGATTGGCCACGGCCCGTGCCATCGGACTCCTTTCGTACCGAGGCCCTGAAAGCTACAATATCACTCAGAACGACCCCGTGTCAGGTACTGTACCTGCCAGCCACCGCGCCTGCACTTACCAGCAATATCAGGGAGAGAAACTTTGCCGCCGCTATAACGCTTATTCTTATGTGTCGATTCTCGACGCGTTTGACACTCATGATGTAGGCCGCGACCGTGGCGGCGTGGAGAATGCCCTGCGTTCGATTAAGGCGCAGACCATTATAGTCGGAATCTCAACCGACATTATTTTCACTCCTCCCGAAATGCGTCGTCTGGCGTCGATGATTCCCGGGTCACGGTTCTTCGAGATAGACTCGGCTTTCGGTCACGACGGATTCCTCGTGGAGTATGGACGTCTTAACGAGATATTGACGCCCTTTATTTCGGAATAATCATTGTTTTTCAATCGGGCATGCTGCCATCCTGAGGATTCGGGATGCCGGCTGCATTGGCGTTGTCGGGGTTGTGGAGTCCGAAGCAGCGGACGATTGCGGCGCGTATGCGTCGCGATGAGGGGTTGTCGCGGTGCAGTATGGCTATGATCCGGTTGATGTAGGCTTCTTTTGAACCGTTGAGTCCGCACAGCTCCGACACGTTGGAGACCGGAAGCATCGATTTCTGGTTGAACACTTTCAGTATGCCGGCATAGTTGTCCATGGCAACAAGGCGGTTGAACTCGCGGCACAGTTTCTCATACATGCCGCGCGGATTAAGTTCACGGCCGAGGTTGTCGAGGTGACTCTCGAATGCGTTGATATTGGTGAATTTGCCATCGACCCGACGCTCCAATAGTCGTTTTATGCGATGACGTGTGTGCTGCATGGCCTGATTGCGCAGCTCGTGACGGAACTGTCCGAGAATCGATTTTTTAACCGAGCGGAACACCCGGTCTTCATCTTTGCCGCAAAACGAAGCCACGGCCCGCACCACCTCTTCAAGCATCAGAATGTTTTCGATTTCGGCAACTTCGGGCACGAAAATATTTTTAGCCCTGAGATATGCCACTTCGCCGTCGTCGCGCCGGTCGCGGTCCACAATGCCCCTGGCGTCGAGATGGTGTAGCGATTTCTGATCGTTGAAGGTGCGTGTCGATTCGATCACTTTGTCGCAAGAACCGAGAGATTTCACTGTGAAGTCTCTGAACACGAGGGGATAGAGTTTGGCATCTATAGAGTGCGAGGCATCCCCCTCGATAAAGAGCATAGGCTTGCGCGCACCGGCGATGGCCATGTAGATTTCATCGGATATGCCCTCGCCGCGGGGCAGGATCATATAGTCCCAGAGTTCTTTTCCGGCATCGTAGCCCTTGACCCACAGCAGGGCGTTGGTCTGCCTCGTAGCTGTGAATTCGAGGTCGTGGGTGGTGTAGACAAACCGGCAGTCGGGGCGCATGGTCTCCATCGTGTCCCATATTTTCTGATGGAGCGAGGGATGCAGAAACATCTCGGGGGAATCGACGAAAACAACGGCTCCCTCGGGGGCGTAGAGCACACCTCCGAAATAGTACAGTACGGCTTTTTCGCCTGCCGAAAGTTTTACTTGTGAATATCGGTCGGCCTGTCCTTCACGAGAGAAGAGCAGATTGCCTCCCTGTCGCAGAATCTGATTTCTGGGGAAAACCATTTCCCACCGTGCGATCATCTCGTCGAGTTTGGTGACCGGCACCTGCGCTTCTTTGCGGTCGCCCGACTCCACTTCGAGGCGATGCATCTTGAATGCCACAAGCTCTGCGATTTCCTCGTTGAGCATGAGCGCGATGAGCCTTTCGAATGGTGTGGTTGCGTCGTTGGTAAGAAACGACGGTGACTTGGAAGCTTTCAGAAACAGGCGGTCGATGGTGCCTGGGTGATCGATCGGCTCGCCATTGATGAAAATGCCCCTGAGAGCCGACAGCCTGAAAGCCTTGTCGCCGAGCGAATCGGCCAGAAAGTTGCTGAACCGGGTCTTGCCCGCGCCGTTGGCACCGATGATTGTGAGATTGCCGGTGCCCGGTGGCAATCGGAGTGAATTTCCGTTGATGTCGGGAGGTAACTTGATTTCCATGGCTGTCGAGGGGGATTTAAAACAACTTTAAGGTCGGAGGAATTCAGTCGAGATAGCGGCTCGTGATGCCGCCGTAGAGGTCGATGCGCCGGTCGCGGAGGAATGGCCACCAGCGGCGCACATTCTCCGAACGTTGCAGATCCACGTCGACCACGGCTGTGGCTTCGTAGTGGCGGGGCGCCTTGTATAGCAGTTCGCCCTGCGGACCGGCCACGAACGACGATCCCCAGAATGTGATGCCGTCGGTGGCACCCGACGGGTCGTTTTCATGCCCCACGCGGTTGACCGTGACTACGGGAATGCCGTTGGCCACGGCGTGGCCGCGCTGCACGGTGCGCCACGCTTCGCGCTGACGCTCTTTTTCATCTTCGGAGTCATTGTCCTGCCAGCCGATTGCGGTAGGGTAGATCAGCATCCGGGCACCCTGCAGCGCCATCAGGCGTGCTGCTTCGGGATACCACTGATCCCAACATACCAGCACGCCAAGACGACCCAGCGAAGTGTCGACGGGCTTTATGCCGAGGTCGCCGGGAGTGAAGTAGAATTTTTCGTAGAATCCGGGGTCGTCGGGTATGTGGGTCTTGCGGTAACGTCCGGCCTCGGATCCGTCGGTGTCAAAAACTACGGCTGTGTTGTGATATAAGCCGGGCGCACGTCGTTCGAAAAGCGAAGTGACTATCACCACACCGCACTCCCGGGCCAATGCCGAGTAGAACTTCACGGCCTCCGACTCCATGTCGACTGCGAGGTCGAATGTGTCGACATCCTCGGTCTGACAGAAATAGAGCGAGTCGTGTAATTCCTGGTTTGCAATGAGTTGGGCGCCCTGAGCGGCGGCTGACCGGATTTCGGCGGCCAGACGGCGGCGGTTTTCATTGATGTCGGCAGACTTTCTCTGCTGAATCAACGCTACTTTTATGGTGGATCTGGTATCGTTCATTCTGTTACACCTTAATATAGATAAGTGTCAGAGGATATAAATAAGTGTCAGAGCGGGAGCCAGCTGCGGGGAATCTGCATGGTGGCGCAATGGAGCGATCCGTGCTGCCGAATCAGAGCCGAGCAGTCGACTGTGATGATCTCCCGGTCGGTGAATGCTACGGAGAGCATCTGCCGTGCCATGGAATCGTTGCGGGGCTGATTGTAGACAGGCATGATCACCGCACGGGGAGTGATTAGGAAATTGGCGTATGTGGCCGGGAGCCGCTCGCCGTTTTCATCATATACAGGATCGGGAAGGGGGAGAGCAAGCAACGAGTAGGGTGTGCCTGCCGGAGAGATGAAACTGCGCAGTTCTTGCTCCATGGCGTCGAGCTCGGCCGTATGGGGGTCTTCCGCGTTGTAGGATTTTACATAAAAAATCACGTTTCCGGGTGCAAAACGGGCAAGGGTGTCGATATGCCCGTCGGTGTCGTCACCCTCGAGGGCGCCACGTGTCAGCCACAGCACCCTCTGTGCCCCCATGCCGTTGGCGAGAGCTTTCTCAACCTCGGCACGTTTGTAAAACCCGTTGCGGTTGATGGAGAGCATGCAGCTTTCGGTGGTGAGGATGGTGCCTTCGCCGTCTGATTCCACAGAGCCGCCTTCAAGCACATAATTCTTGCGCGCTATCATGTCGGCGCACAGCAGTTTGCTCTTGTAGAGCTGTAGTGTGACAAGGTTGTCTTTGTCGGCCGCGAATTTCAGCCCCCATCCGTTAAATTTCCAGCTGACAGCCGTGAGTGTATCCTTGTCAGGTTCCTGCATAGCCAGCGGACCATAGTCGCGGATCCAGGTGTCGTTGGTGTCACATCGGGCCATCAGCACCCTTTCGGCCAGAGCATCGAATCCTCCGGGATGGCGCGGGGCGTTGTCGTCGCCCGGCTCGGCCATGAATGCGTCGATCACGCTGCGTACACGCTCAGGCTCGGGGGTGACAATAACCACCGTCTGCCAGGCGCGCAGCAGCGCCTCAAGCATGAAGCAGTAGCAGCGGTCAACCTCCTGAAGCATATAGTTCCAGTCGGTGGCGGCGTGAGGCCATGAAATCAAAGTGGCGTCGAAACGCTCGTCCCACTCCGGGGGCATCACGGCATACGGGAGGCTGTTGTTATCGTTCATCGGTCGTAGTCGTTGTCAAGAGAATCCCATTTCGAATCCTGGTCGGCGAGAAATTCGTCGCAGAAATCGAGAAATCCATTACGCTCGGAGCTGCCCACCTCATGGCACCACTGTCGGTAGCGCTTGTGGAGGCCGTCATCCTCGCTGATCATTTTTTTGAATTCATCCTCAGCCATGTCGATGCTGCCGGTCTGATGGATAATGTTGTGAAAAAGTTCGGTAATATCGTCGAATTCCATATTTTCAAGATTTAAGGGTGTGCTGACAGCTGCCCGCGTCACAAAGATACTACATTTTTCATTTCCGAGCCAAAGAAACGGCAAAGAATCGCTGAGGATTTAAAGAATTTTTTCCTCAATTTATTTGTAATTGCCAAAAGTTTAGTAATTTTGCGGTCACAGAACTTGTTTTGGAAATACGGAATCTTTTACCATGTTGAGATTCATGAGCACCTGTTGCGCCACGCTTCGCCGTAAACACAGCTTTGCGGCGTGACGTTTCGCCGCCCTGCTCCAGCCAAATCAGCATTAATGTAAACCATTTAATTTATGGCAGACAATAAAGAAAAACTGTTCACCCAGTTTCCCCCCGTCTCCTACGACGAGTGGAAAGCGAAAGTAGACGCCGACCTCAAGGGCGTGCCTTTCGAGAAAAAGCTGGTGTGGAGAACCAATGAAGGTTTCTCCGTGCAGCCCATGTACCGCCGCGAGGACATTGCCGGACTGAAAACCACCGACACCCTCCCCGGAGAGTATCCCTATGTTCGCGGCACACGCGACAACAATGAATGGCTTACCCGTCAGGACATTATCGCTACTGATCCCGCCGAAGCCAACCGCATCGCGCTCGATGTGCTCGGAAAGGGTGTCAACTCGCTCGGGCTCACCGTGAAAGAGCCTAATGTAGCTACCGTCGACGCTCTCCTTAAAGACATCAAAGTGAGCGACGTGGAAATCAATTTCAACGTTTGCCCCGGCAAGGCGTTTGAGTTCACCGCCGCTCTGGTAGAGTGGATCAAGGCTCACGGGGTGGAGAAAGAGTTTCACGGCTCGATCAACTACGACCCCCTCAAACGTGCATTCCGACATGGCGCCGACATAGACGCCAAGGCAGTGGCTGCCGAAGCCATGGGCATCATCGATGCAGTGGCCGACGTGCCCGGTCTGCGCTGTCTGGCCGTCAACTCCGACGTGCTTTCCAACGCCGGCTGCTATATCTATCAGGAACTCGGCTATGCTCTGGCCTGGGGCGCGCAGTGGATGTCGCTTCTCACCGAGAACGGCGTGAAACCCGCTGTCGTCGCCGACCGCATCAAATTCAATATGGGTGTAAGTTCCAATTATTTCATGGAGCTTGCAAAATTCCGCGCTGCCCGCATGCTTTGGGCGCAGATAGCCAACCAGTATAAGCCCATTGAGGAAAAGGATTGCAAGATGGCGCTCCATGCCACCACCTCCCGCTTCAACCAGACCCTCTATGACGCACACGTGAATCTGCTCCGCAGCCAGACCGAGGCCATGTCGGCCGCTCTGGCAGGCGTTGACTCTCTCACGGTCACACCATTCGACGCTCCCTACAAGCAGCCCGACGATTTCTCGGAACGCATCGCCCGCAACCAGCAGCTTCTTCTCAAAGAGGAGAGTCACCTCGACAAGGTTGCCGACCCCGCAGGCGGCTCGTATTATGTTGAAACCCTCACCGTCTCCATCGCCCGCGAAGCATGGAAGCTCTTCCTTGAAATCGAGGAGCTGGGCGGATTCTTCGCTGCCGTCAATGCCGGCGAAGTGCAGAAAGCTGTCAACGCTTCCGCAGCCAAACGCCACGACGACATGGCCCGCCGCAAAGAGATTCTGCTGGGCACCAATCAGTTCCCCAACTTCAACGAGATGGCAGCCGAAAAGATTCAGGATGGCTCGTCGGCCGATGTGGAGAACCGCAAAGTGCACGATACCGGCGCTCCCGCCGAAGTCGTTGCCGGCGTCAGCGAGCACAAATGCTGCTGCTCATGCAACGCCAACCCCGAGAAAGCTCTCAACACCCGCCGCATGGCATCGGACTTCGAACTGCTGCGCCTGACCACCGAAGCATCGGGCAACCGTCCGAAGGTGTTCATGCTCACAATCGGCAATCTGGCAATGCGTCTTGCCCGCGCACAGTTCTCGTCTAACTTCTTCGGCTGCGCCGGTTATGAAATTATCGACAACATCGGTTTCAAGACCGTTCAGGAAGGCATTGACGCCGCCATCGCCAAAAAGGCCGATGTGGTGGTGCTCTGCTCCTCCGATGACGAATACGCCGAATACGCTCCCGAGGCTTTCCGTCTGCTCGACGGTCGCGCCGAATTCGTAGTGGCCGGCGCTCCCGCATGCGCCGACGACCTCAAGGCACTCGGCATTAACGATTTCATCCATGTAAAGAGCAACGTGCTGCAGACCCTCCAGGACTTCAACCGCCGTCTCCTCAAAAAGTAAACAGCAATGAAACCCGATTTCAAAAACATAGATATCCTCACCGACGCCTTCGGCGCTCAGGCCACTGCTCCGGCCCACAATCCCGACACCGACTGGCTCACCCCGGAGCTGATTCCCGTGAAGCCCGTCTACACCAAGGATGACCTCCAGGGCATGGAACATCTCGACTATGTGGCCGGTCTTCCCCCATTCCTGCGCGGACCCTACAGCGGCATGTATGCCATCCGTCCCTGGACCGTGCGTCAGTATGCAGGCTTCTCCACAGCCGCCGAGTCAAACGCTTTCTACCGCCGCAACCTCGCGTCGGGTCAGAAAGGCCTTTCGGTGGCCTTCGACCTCGCCACTCACCGCGGCTACGACGCCGACCATCCCCGTGTGGTAGGTGATGTCGGTAAAGCCGGTGTTTCCATCTGCTCCGTAGAGGACATGAAAGTGCTCTTCGACGGCATACCCCTGAACAAGATGTCGGTCTCGATGACCATGAACGGCGCCGTACTCCCCGTGCTTGCCTTCTACATCAATGCCGGTCTCGAACAGGGTGCAAAACTTGAGGAGATGGCCGGTACCATCCAGAACGACATCCTTAAGGAGTTCATGGTGCGCAACACCTACATCTATCCGCCCGAGTTCTCGATGCGCATCATCGCCGACATCTTCGAGTACACCTCGCAGAATATGCCCAAGTTCAACTCCATCTCGATCTCGGGCTATCACATGCAGGAAGCAGGCGCAACCTGCGACATCGAGCTTGCCTATACCCTCGCCGACGGTCTGGAATATCTCCGCGCCGGTGTCAATGCCGGCATGGACATCGACTCTTTCGCACCCCGTCTGAGCTTCTTCTGGGCCATCGGCATGAATTTCTTCATGGAGATCGCCAAGATGAGGGCTGCCCGCATGCTCTGGGCCAAGATTGTGAGCCGCTTCAACCCCAAGAACCCCAAATCGCTGGCTCTGCGCACTCACTCGCAGACTTCGGGTTGGTCGCTCACCGAGCAGGATCCCTTCAACAACGTCGGCCGCACATGTATCGAAGCCATGGGCGCTGCTCTCGGCCACACCCAGTCGCTCCATACCAACGCCCTCGACGAAGCTATCGCCCTTCCTACCGACTTCTCGGCGCGTATCGCCCGTAACACCCAGATCTATATTCAGAACGAAACTCAGATCTGCCGCGAAATCGACCCCTGGGCAGGTTCCTACTACGTGGAATCGCTCACCAACGAAATCGCTCACCGCGCCTGGGAGCACATTCAGGAAATCGAGAAGCTCGGCGGTATGGCCAAGGCCATAGAGACCGGTCTGCCCAAACTCCGTATCGAGGAGGCTGCAGCCCGCACCCAGGCCCGCATCGACTCCGGCCGGCAGACCATCGTGGGTATCAACAAATATCGTCTTGACCATGAGGATCCCATCGACATCCTCGAAATCGACAATACCGAGGTGCGCAACGAACAGGTTGCCCGTCTGGTAGACCTCCGCAAGGACCGCGACGAGGCTGCCGTGAAGAAGGCGCTGGCCGACATCACCGAATGCGTCCGCACCAAAAAGGGCAATCTGCTCGACCTGGCTGTGAAAGCTGCCGGGCTGCGTGCGTCGCTGGGCGAAATTTCCGATGCCTGCGAGGAAGTCGTAGGCCGTTATAAAGCTGTAATCCGTACTATTTCAGGCGTGTACTCCTCAGAAACAAAGAACGATCCCGATTTCCTCCGCGCCCGCAAGATGGTGGAGGATTTTGCCAAACGCGAGGGCCGTCAGCCCCGCATCATGATTGCCAAGATGGGCCAGGACGGTCACGACCGCGGCGCCAAGGTTGTAGCCACCGGTTATGCCGACTGCGGTTTCGACGTCGACATGGGACCTCTGTTCCAGACTCCTGCCGAAGCAGCCCGTCAAGCCGTTGAGAACGACGTCCACATCCTCGGCGTCAGCTCTCTTGCCGCCGGTCACAAGACTCTCGTGCCTCAGGTTATCGAGGAGCTGAAGAAACTCGGCCGCGACGATATCATGGTCACCGCAGGTGGCGTGATTCCCGCCCAGGACTATGATTTCCTGTATCGCGCAGGTGTTTCGGCCATCTTCGGCCCCGGCACACGCATCCCCGCTTCGGCCATCCGTATGCTCGAGATCCTTGAGCAGGACGCCGAGACCGATGCCACCGCCAAGTAATCCCCGCACTTAGAGCTTGTTTAATAATAAATGTTACATTATTAAACGAGCTTTTAATTCCTACTCTATAACAGAGGCCGTGGCCGCATATGCCGGTCGCGGCCTCTGCTATTATTTTCGAGCCACAAAGGCTTGTGAGCGCCGAAAAATTCGTAACTTTGCATCCGTCACCACATCAACGCTCCTTTGGAATTCAACTCTCTGAAATTCGCAATATTCTTCGCGCTTCTCGTGCTGCTCTATTTCGCGCCATTAATGCGCAGGGCGTGGCGGCAGAATATGCTGGTGCTCGCAGGCAGCTATCTGTTTTACGGGTGCTGGGATTGGCGTTTTTTAGGATTGATATTGCTCACCACAGTCACGTCGTTCTTTACGGGAATCGCAGCCGAGAAGCATAGCAGGGGCGGCAAGATGGCGCTAATAGCCAATATTGTACTCAATATAGGCATACTCTGCGCCTTCAAATACTGCAATTTCTTCGGCGAAAATATAGCCTGGCTGCTCAGCTGGCTGGGCTGGGAGGTCGACTGGGTGTTTCTTAATATTCTCCTCCCGGTGGGTATATCCTTCTATACCTTTCAGGCCATCGGATATACTGTGGATGTGTGGCGCGGCGAATTGCCCGCCACCCGCGATCCGCTGCTGTTCGCCACTTACATCGCATATTTTCCGCAGCTTGTGGCAGGTCCTATTGAAAAGGCCACGCGCCTGTTGCCGCAACTCAAGGTCACACACCACTGGCATTACCTGCGCGCGGTGAGCGGTCTGCGACAAATCCTGTGGGGGCTGCTGAAGAAAATAGCTATTGCCGATCCCGCCGGGTCGTGGGTGTCGGAAATCTATGGAGCGGATGATCCTTTGGGCATTTCAATCTATCTGGCCACGGTGCTTTTCGCCATCCAGGTCTATTGCGATTTCTCGGGCTATTGCGACATAGCCCAGGGCACCGCACGTATCCTTGGAGTGGAACTGATGGATAATTTCCGGCGTCCCTATTTCTCGAGGAGTTTTCTGGAGTTCTGGCAGCGCTGGCACATTTCGCTGATGAGGTGGTTCACTTCCTATGTCTACATTCCTCTGGGCGGCTCGCGCCGCGGCCCGGTGATGACATATGTCAATATCTTTATCGTTTTCGCTCTCTCGGGACTCTGGCATGGCGCCGCCTGGAATCTGGTGCTTTTCGGCGTGGTCAGCGGTCTGGTGTGTATGGCCGAACGTCTCATCGGGGTTAAATCCTACAAGGGCGCACCTCCGGCATCATTCCGAGAGTTGCCGCAGGTGCTCCGCATGTTTCTGATATATCTCAGTGTGGTAATCTTCTTCCGTCAGCCCTCCCCGGGCATGGCGCTGGAGTGGAACCTGCGTTATCTTCTCCCATATTCCGCAATCATATACATCGGTTTCATGGCACTATGGACAATATTCACTAAAATGTCCTTTTTCTCCGATGAAACCGGAAAGAGGGCGGGCGGGATTTTACCGCGGGTGGCACCATGGTCTCTTTTTCTGCTGATCGCATCAGCATCGGCTGTGGTGCTGGCACTTGTTTTCCGGCAGGAATTCTGGTTCCATCTCTATTGGTTCAGCGGAATTGTGCTGTTGGCTTGCGAGTGGCACACACGTAACCGCGGCATCGATCTCTGTCCCTATCCACGTCATCGCCGGCTTCGCTTCGTCTGCTATTATCTTATCTATTTTGTAATACTTGCCTACGGCTTCCTCACGCTTCCTCCCGCCGCCAATGACACGCAATTCATCTATTTCCAGTTCTGAACGGTGTGCACCCGGTGCACCGGGCATGCTGCTGCGGGTGGCGCTCATGGCGTTGCTCCCGATTGTTCCGTTTGTGGTGCTGTATGTGGCGCTCGACCCTTACCGCGTGCTGCGCCATCACGACAACTATTACACCGACCGCGTGAGTTTCAATTCCAATGTGCTCACTCTGCATACTTTTGAAGATCTTTATCCGTCGCAACGCTACAATTCTTTCATCGTAGGCTCGTCGCTGGCTATCAATCTTCCTGCGAAAGAATGGGAACACCATCTGCAGCCTGACGCCAGACCTTTCCACTTCAATGCCGGCAATCTCAATCTGCATAATACACGCATGTTTCTGGAGTATCTCGACCGCCATGCCGACACCATCTCGAATGTGCTGATTCCCCTGACTCCACACGTGCTCAGGTTGCAGTATTCTCCTAACAACCTCGCCACGATGATACCCCCCGAAATCGATCGTAGCGGCATCAGGGGCGTGCTGCGGTTTCATTACCGGTATTTCAGGCGAGTGACCGACTATGGGTTCTATGCGTCGTATCTTCCCTGGATCCTTTGGGGAGAGACGGAGAATTTCCCCGGATGCCCGGTGTTCTACGAAGAAAAATATGAATGGGACAGGATTCTTAACGAAGAGTATCAGTGTGTCAGTGACAGCATAATAGCCGTTAATCCGGCGGCATATTATTCCCGGCATAAGGTTTACACCCCGGCGCCCTCCGACGGTTATGCCGAGGCTCCGCGCCTGATTGACGACGCGATGGAGACCGATTTGCGGGCCATCGCAGGAATATGCCGCCGCAGAGGAGCCGACCTCACGGTCATCGCTACTCCTACGCTAAAGCTCGAGACCTTTGATCCCGAAGATGAAAAGCGGTTGCGTGATATTTTCGGTGAATCCTATGTGAATTTGCAGCGGGAGTTCAGGCAGGAGGTGGCCGACAGCACAAACTGGTATGACAACACCCACTACCGTCCGGTGATGGGCAAGCGTTTTATAGACCGCGCTTACGAAATACGCAGGAAGCGGTAACAATCTGAAAAACAAGCTCTAAAACGATTATGCAACGTCTTGAAATGAAAAATGGGCGTTTAGGAGTGCTCGTAGCCTCCCTTGTTGCCGCCATAGCACTGATGTTCGCTGCCCGCCAGTGCTCCTCCGGGAGAATAGGGGAGCGCCCCGACATGTTTGCCGGCGGTGACACACTCAATGTGGCAATCGAGATCTCTCCGACCGGCATGTCGCTGGCAGGAGATACGCTCTCCGGCGAATACTATGACCTTATCAGGCAGATATGCCGCGAACATGGGGTGCCGGTGAAGTTCCACCCGTTCACGCGACCCGAGGATGCTGTCGAGTGGCTGCTTTCGGGGCGTTGCCGTCTGTTGGTAGGGGATATTCCGGTCACAGCCGAGACGCGCGAAAGTTTTATATTCGTCGACCCGGTGGGGCTCGACCGTCAGGTGCTCGTGCAGTTGCGCGACACAACTGCGTTGCCCGACAGTGTTGCGGCGGCCACTCCCGCCGACGGGGAGGTGGAGATCAACGGCCGGCGTGTGTCTTATAGGTTGAATGCGCCTACGCAGTTCGACATCGCCGGGCACAGCATCTGCATCCCCAAAGGATCGCCGTTCCGTCAGCGATTGGTGAATCTGTCGCATGAAATCGGCGACACCATCATTATCATTGAGGATGAGGATTATTCCTCCGAGCAGCTTGTGATGCTCACCGCTCTCGGCAAGATACCCATGGCGGTGGTGTCGCACGCTACAGCATCGGCTCTCGGCCGCAGCTATCCGCTGCTGGATTATTCAGTGCCGGTGTCGCTCAACCAGTTCCAGTCATGGGCGCTCGCGCCACGTGACTCTGTGTTGCGCGACTCGATTTCAGCATGGCTTTCGCATTGATTTCAACAAGCTCTTACACAAAAATCCCGCCGGGAATTGACCTCGACGGGATTTTTGTGTATGGTGGGAACGGGTATGTCAGCGGATAAGGATGAGTGCCGAGCGGGCGGGAACCTCGGTGTTACCTCCGGGCATGGTCATCACTTTGCCCTCGGCATCCTTGAGGCCTGTATGGTCGAGTTTGCCATTATAAGCAATCACCTGCCAGTTGCCTTTGGGAAGTTTCACGCTGGCGGCGTTATCGGCGCCGTTAAACACCAGTTTGATTTCCTTTGCGCTGTCGCCGTTGGCGTTGTTGAGAAGCGAATAGGAGATGAGGTTGGGGGTGTTCACCTTGTCGAACTTGAGATTGCGGGCGATGTCGTCGGCCGTTGTCATTCGGAATGCGGGATGAGCCTTGCGCAGGGCAATAAGTTCCTTATAGTAGTTGAACTGCTCGGCGTTGAGGTGTTTGAGATTCCAGTCGATGGCGTTGATGGAGTCGGGCGACTTGAATGAATTGTGTACACCCTTCTTGTTGCGGAATACCTCCTCGCCGGCAAACATAAATGGGGTGCCCTGCGAAGTGAATATTATTGTCTGTGCCAGACGGGCGGCGCGCTGACGTTCGGCCTCAGTGCTGCCGGGCATTGATTTTGCCAGTTTGTCGGTGAGTGTGAGGTCGTCGTGGCAGCTCACGTAGTTGATGATTTCACGAGGCGACTTGGCGTAGGCAAACTTCGAGTTGGACCCTTTTGAGTAATCGACCTGAGGATGGGGGGTGGAAGCCACGATGCCGATTTTCACGGTCTCTTCCTGACCCGGTTTGCCGGTGGCGAAACCGCGGTCCTCAGCGTTGGAGTAGTGACCTTTGACGGCATCACGGATGTCGTCGGAGAAGACGGCGATGCCATCCATTTTGGCAACATTCTCTTTCAGCGCGCGGTTGGCAACGGGCAGGGGAGAATCGCCGGCGGTCCAGCCTTCGCCGTAGATGAAAATCGAAGGATTGATCTTTTTGAGTTCAGCGGCTACCTGATTCATGGTTTCGGTGTCGTGAATGGCCATGAGGTCAAAGCGGAAACCGTCGATGTGGTATTCTTTCGCCCAGTTTTTCACTGACTCCACGATGAAGCGGCGCATCATTTCGCGTTCCGATGCGGTTTCGTTGCCGCAGGCCGATGCGTCGCTGTAGGTGCCGTCGGCACGGTGGCGGTAGAAATATCCGGGAGCTGTGAGCGAGAAATTTGATGCGTCGTTGTCGGCGGTGTGGTTGTAGACCACATCCATCACCACGCCTATGCCGGCATTGTGGAGCGCCTGCACCATCTGCTTCATCTCCTTTACGCGCGATGCGGGATCGGAGGGATTGGTCGAGTAGGAGCCTTCGGGAGCGTTGTAGTTCAGAGGATCGTAGCCCCAGTTATACTGGTTGGCGGGGAGATTGGTCTCGTCGACCGAATTATAGTCGTAGGAGGGAAGGATATGCACGTGGGTGACGCCTAACTCCTTAAGATGGTCGATGCCGGTTTTGTCGCCGAAAGCGTTGCGGGTGTCCTCTTCGGTCAGTGCCAGGAATTTGCCTTTGTTGGCAATGCCCGAGTTGGGATGGACAGAGAAATCGCGGTGGTGCATCTCATAGAGAACCACGTCGTTGATGGCCTTTACCTCGGGGCCTTTGTCGCTGTTCCACCCTTCGGGGTCGGTGGCTGCGAAATCAATGATGGCGGCACGTTCGCCGTTTACGCCCACAGCTTTTGCCCAGATGCCCGGGGTTTCGGCGAGCCATTTGCCATTGTCGAGAATCTGGAAAGTATAAAACTTGCCGTAAGGCACCGGGGCTATGGAAGCGGTCCATGTGCCCTGTGCGGCACGGGTCATGTCGATTGTTTTTACTGCCTGACCGCCACGACCGTGGTCATAGATGCGCAGACGCACGGCTTGTGCTGCCGGAGACCACAGGCGGAACTTTGCGGTGTTTCCCTCGACTGTCAGCTCGAGTTCATTACCCTGATACAGGGGATAATCGAGATATTTGGCATCGACCTGCCCTGCGGCTTCGCGTGCCAGATTGTCAGTCTGCTGTGCGGAGAGATAATTGGGAACGAGGGCAGAACCGGCCACAATAGTGCCGACGCAGAGAGTGTGCATGATATTCCTCATCGTCAATGTTAAGTGGAATTGTATGTTTTGGTATGGTATAATTAGATGTAATTTTTCATGATGGTGAAATGCATGTGCGCATTGTCACATAAGAAATACGAAACAAACATCTTCTTTATTGTGTTATTATAAGTGAAATATCCGTTAATTATGAAAAAGATACTCAGTCTGCTCGCGGTAATGCTGATGATGGCCGCCTGCTCTCCTTTCGCACTTGTCAACAGCGAGGTCTACAACAATGCCGACCTGGCGCAGTATCGAACTTTCCGTATCGTAACCCCCGACATGGGTAAACTGCCTCCGGGCATGCAGATGGTGACATATTACAACATCGCTGCCGCTATCAGGCAGGAGATGACCATGAGAGGTTTCACGGAGGATGCCTCGTCGCCGTTGCTGATTAATATAGCTGTGACTGTCGACAAGGAACTGGCCACCGAGCCGCTTGTGCCGCCCGCAGGGTATTTCCCCTACAGCGGGCCATACTATCCTTATTACATGTGGCCGCGTTACAACTACGGCCCTTACTGGCCGGCAGGTTATTACAACAATTATTACTCCAACGCACGGGTTATTACGGGCATTTACCGCGAGGGCGTTCTCACTATGGATTTTGTGAATATTGACACAAAAGTGCCGCTCTACTCGGCGTCTGTGGCCACAATCATGAATGGCGATGGCGCATACCGCAATCTCAAGAGTATCGCCGAGGCAGTGCAGACGCTCTTCTCCCGGTTCCCGGTTCCTTTGTTACCGCAATATCGCGGTTAAGCTCCGATCAGCATATCGGCTGAATACTGATACCCCTTAGGAAATATCGGTATATAAAACAACAATGCCGTGGAGTCAGAGAGACTCCACGGCATTTGCTGTATTGATGGAATGGTTATTTGGCGAGGGTGAAGGGGAGGCGCTGGAGGTCGCGTGAGTTGGGACCTACCATCACTTCGAATTTGCCCGGCTCGGCTACATATTCGAGGTTGGAATTGTAGAACTTTAGATTGTCGGGAGTGATGCGGAAGTTGACGGTGCGCGATTCGCCGGGTTTGAGCGAGATGCGTTCGAAATGTTTCAGCTCTTTGACCGGACGGGCAATGGAGCCGAACAGGTCGTGAGTGTAGAACTGCACAATCTCGTCGGCGGGACGGTTGCCGGTGTTGGTCACTTTCACCGACGCGTTGATGGCTCCGCCGGGGGTGAGGGTGCTGTTATCGAGCTTGAAATCGGTGTAGTCGAAGGTGGTGTAGCTCAGGCCATAACCGAAGGGATAAAGTGCCTCGTTGGAGGGAAGATCCATGTAGTTGGAAGTGTACTGCTGGAACTTTGGATTGTTCTCATCCTTGGGACGGCCGGTGTTCATGTGGTTGTAATAGACGGGAATCTGGCCGACCGAATAGGGGATCGACATGGTGAGTTTGCCCGAAGGGCTGACGTCGCCGAAAATCACGTCGGAGATGGCATCGCCTGCTTCGGAACCTCCGAACCACACATTCATTATTGCCGGCACGTTATCTTTTTCCCAGGTGAGGAGGGTGGGACGACCTGTGAAGTTGAGCATCACCACGGGTTTGCCTGTGGCGAGAAGTGCTTCGAGGAGTCTGCGTTGATTCTCAGGCAGGTTGAGGTCGGAGCGCGATGACGATTCGCCGGAGTCCTCGCCCATTTCGCCGAGGGCTGCCACGATGACGTCGGCCTGAGCCGCAACTTTGAGAGCTTCGTCAAGCATTTCCTGTTCGGAGCGCGGGTCGCGCATGGCATTGTTGTAAATCGAGCCGGTAGCTTCGCGGTCGGGATCGGAATATGTGTTGGTGCCTTTGGCATAGAGAATCTCAGCTTTGTTACCTACGGCATCCTTCATTGCCTGGCGGAGGGTCTTCACGCGGTCTTTGCGTGCCACCATTGCCCAGGTGCCTATGAGGTTGGCGCCATTGTCGGCGAGCGGCCCGATAAGGGCAATTTTGCCCTGACGTTTCAGGGGAAGGAGATTGTTGTCGTTTTTCAGGAGCACGAATGTCTCGGCGGCAATTTTGCGGGCTTCGGCGCGGTTTGCATCGGAGTAGATTTCCGTGGCCTCGCGTTTGGTGTCGCCATATTTGTAGGGATTGTCAAAAAGGCCGAGTTTATATTTCATTTCCAGAATTTTGCGCACGGCGTCGTCGATGCGGGTCTGGGTCACTGCACCATTGGCGAGGGATTCCTTAAGGGTTTTCAGGAAACCGTCGGAACACATGTCCATATCCGTGCCGGCGTTGAGCGCCATGGCCGACGCCTCGGCAAGCTCGGCAACGCCGTGTGAACGCATCTCGTTGATGGAGCCATAGTCTGTGACTACCATACCGTCGAAGCCCCACTGGTCGCGGAGCAGATCGGTGATGAGCCATTTGTTGGCTGTGGCGGGAATGCCGTCGACAAGGTTGAACGATGTCATTACCGAAAGTGCGCCTTCGTCTACGGCGGCCTTGTAGGGGGCGAGGTATTCGTTATACATGCGTTGGCGGCTCATGTCCACAGTGTTGTAGTCGCGGCCGGCCTCCGACGCACCGTATAGAGCAAAATGTTTCACGCAGGCAGCCAGCTGGTCGTCGCTGGTCAGGTCGCCCTGATAGCCGCGGATCATTGCACGTGCGATCTGTGAACCGAGATATGGATCTTCACCGGAACCTTCGGCCACACGGCCCCATCGGGGATCGCGGGCAATGTCGACCATGGGGCTGAATGTCCAGTTTACGCCTCCGGCAGTTGCTTCCCTGGCTGCAATCTGTGCCGACCGCTCTATGGCATCCAGGTCCCATGAGCATGAGAGACCGAGGGGGATGGGAAAGATGGTCTCGTAGCCGTGAATCACATCCATGCCGAAAAGCAGAGGGATGCCCAGACGGGTCTTCTCAACAGCAGCCTTCTGCAGACTATGGAATTTTTCAGCACCCTTGATGTTGAATGTGCCGCCGATCTGGCCTGAGGCAGCGAGCTGCACTATATCCTTGCCCAGAGGATCACCGGTAGAAAGGTCACCGCCTGCGGGAAGATTCAGCTGGCCGAGTTTTTCTTCGAGAGTCATTTTCTTCAACAGGCCGCCGACAAAAGCGTTCATTTTTTCGGTTTCGGCCGGTGTCTGGGGTATCGCAGCTGTCGCCACGTTACCTCCGGCAATCAACATTGCCGCAATTATTGCACTTGGTTTCATGGAAGGTATTGAATTGCTTGAACCTTGGATTTATATTTGCCTCAAAGTTACAAAAATAATTGTAAACTTCGTCACTTTAGTCAGTTATTTGCAGAAAAAAGCTGAAAACGGCAGCTGAAAACGGCGGCGGATGTTCCGAAATGAACCGGAGCATCCGCCGCTATATAATAAGAATGGTAATCAGACGTCGTTACAGGCGATGTCTTTACCTTATTTACGGGCGATTAGTCCTCGTTGAGGTTGACACGCTTGAAGGTAACTACCACGAGGCCTTTCTGAGCCTGCTCGAGGTATTTGCCGATTGTAAGGTTGCCGTCTTTGATGAATTCCTGTTCCATAAGGCAGTTTTCCTTGTAGAACTTGTTGACACGGCCGTTGGCGATGTTCTGGATCATCTGCTCGGGCAGGTTTGCTGCCTTTGCTTCGGCGGTTTCCTTGGCGATCTTGCGAGCCTTGTCGGCTTCCTCTTCGGTGAGCCAGCCCTTTGCGATGTTGGAGTTGATGTGGTCTTCGGAGTCGACGAGGTTGGGGTTGATGCCGGCTTTCTTGAGAGCTGCTTCGACAGCTTTCTTAACCTGCTCTTCCTTGGTCTTCTCTACGGCCACGTTGTATTCGGCTTCGACAATCGATTTAGCCACGCTGTCGCGGTCGACGGCGATGGGGTTCATGGAGGCAACCTGCATGGCCACGTCTTTGCCGACCTGAGCGTCGACGCCTTCGAGGTTGAACCCTGCGATGGTGGCGAGCTTGTTGCCGAGGTGGTTGTAAGAAGTGGTGGAGGGAGCCTCGAGATATTCGTAAGCGCCGATTTCGGTCTTTTCGCCGGTCTTGCCGCCTTCCTCGATAACGAGGTCGGCTACGGTGCGGCCGTCGACAGTGACGGCTTTGAGCTCGTCGAGGCTCTTGCACTTGTTGGCCATGGCCAGGTCGAGGAGCTTCTTGGTGAGGTTGACGAAACCTTCGTTCTTGGCAACGAAGTCAGTCTCGCACTGGAGCGAAACGATAGCGGCGAAGTTGCCTTCGTGCTTGGCGAGCACGCAGCCTTCGGCAGCCACGCGGTCTTCGCGCTTGGCTGCGACAGCCTGGCCCTTCTTGCGGAGAATCTCCACGGCGGCCTCGATGTCGCCGTTGGTCTCTGCGAGTGCTTTCTTGCAGTCCATCAGGCCGGCCGAGGTGAGGTGGCGCAGCTTGGTGATTTCTGCCATTGTTACTGCCATATCTGTAGTAATTTTAAGCGTTTGGTGTAAATTGGTAAAAGCGGGGAGCCGCCGGGGCGGCTTCCCTGGTTGCTGTCGGCCGGATTATTCGGCTGCGGGTGCGTCCTCGGCTGCAGGAGCTTCTTCAGCTGCGGGAGCTTCGGCTTCGGCGGCGTCGTTCTTGCGAACGGCGCGACGACGCTGGCGGGGAGCGGCTTCGCCTTCGGCAGCGGCTGCGTTGGAGTCGGCTTTTTCAACCTTGCGCTCTTCGAGACCTTCGGCCATTGCGGAGCAGATGGTGTCGAGGATAAGCTCGATCGACTTGCTGGCGTCGTCGTTGGCGGGGATCACGAAGTCTACGTCGTTGGGGTTGGAGTTGGTGTCGACCATGGCGAACACGGGAATGCCGAGGCGGTTGGCTTCAGAAACAGCGATGTGCTCTTTCATCACGTCGACAACGAAGAGCGCGGAGGGGAGACGATTGAGGTCGGCGATGGAGCCGAGAGTCTTGTCGAGTTTTGCGCGCTGACGCGAGATCTGGAGTTTCTCACGCTTGGAGAGGTTGTCGAAAGTGCCGTCCTTGGTCATCTTGTCGATGTTGGCCATCTTCTTGACAGCCTTGCGGATGGTGGGGAAGTTGGTGAGCATGCCGCCGGGCCAGCGCTCGATCACGTAGGGCATGCCTATGCTCTGAGCTTTGTCGGCGGTAACTTGTTTGGCCTGTTTTTTTGTGGCGACGAAGAGAACCTTCTTGCCCTGTTTTGCTATCTGTTTGAGAGCTTCGGCAGCTTCTTCGAGCTTGGCGGAAGTCTTGTAAAGATCGAGAATGTGGATACCATTGCGCTCCATGAAGATGTAGGGAGCCATAGCGGGGTTCCATTTGCGCTTGAGGTGGCCGAAGTGGCAACCTGCTTCGAGGAGCTGATCAAAAGTGGGTGTAGCCATTTTTTGTAAAAGATGTGTTTACGTTCTTTTGGATTACAATCCCAAGGTAGGGAACGTGGTCCATCCCGGGGATTTAGATACTAAACTCGGAGGGAGAGGGGGCGGAAGAGAAAGGATTGCGGAAGATAAAGCAGATTAACGTTTCGAGAACTGGAAGCGTTTGCGTGCTTTGGGCTGGCCGGGTTTCTTGCGTTCCACAACGCGGGGGTCGCGGGTCATGAAGCCTTCGGCGCGGAGAGCCGACTTGTCTTCGGGGTTGATCTTCACCAGAGCGCGGGCGATGGCGAGACGGAGAGCCTCGGCCTGGCCTTTGTAACCGCCGCCGTCGATGTTGACCGAGATGTCGTATTTGTCGGTGCAGTCAAGAGTCTTGAGGGGCTGGAGCACGATGTACTGGAGAATCGACGAGGGGAAGTACTTGTCGAGGGTGCGACGGGCGTGGTTGCAGGTGATGTTGATGGCGCCGTTGCCTTCCTTGACAATAACGCGGGCTACGGCGGCCTTGCGGCGGCCTACTGCATTAACTGATTCCATAATAGGTTTCTGTGATTGTTAAGTTGGGGCAACTGGATTATTTAACGGTGTTGATGTCAAGCACCTTGGGGTTCTGAGCCTCGTGGGGATGGTTTGCGCCGTTGTAGATGTGCACATTCTTGATGAGCTGACGGCCGAGGCGATTTTTGGGAAGCATACCCTTCATCACGTGGAGGAAGAGGGGGTGCATGCCGGGTTTGAGGTGCTTGTTGTAAGATTTCTTCATCAGCACTTCGGGGGTCGACTTGCGCTGACCGCCGGGGTAGCCGGTGTAACGAAGATAGATTTTGTCGGTCATCTTATTGCCGGTGAGGATGATCTTGTCGGCGTTGATGATGATGACGTTGTCGCCGCACTCCACGTTGGGGGAGTAGCTGGGCTTGTTCTTGCCGCGGAGAATTTTGGCGACTTTGGAACAGAAACGGCCGAGCACCTGATCGGTGGCATCGACGACAACCCATTCCTTTTCGACGCTTGCGGCGTTGGGGGTGATTGTTTTGTAGCTTAAAGTATCCACTTCTAAAAGATTAATTAATAAATGATTAGCCGGCCTTATGACCGCAACTCACCCGGCCAAAGGAGAGTTGAGATCCGGCCGAAACGAGATTTGGATAGCATTCGGAGTGCAAAGGTACGAATAATCAGCGAAATATCCAAATTTTTCCCTGACTCCCTGACATACTCCGTACATATTCCCTAACATTAAATAGTATCGTGTCAGGGAATATCTCTATCTACTTTTACCACCTTGATGGAACGGGTGCGCAGACGGGCCTCGAGATAGCGTGTGAGTTCGCGTCGCTGCGAATGGCTGAGGTCGGAGGCGTAAACCATTGCGACGTTGACTGTGTCGAGTCTGTTGTCTTTCAGATTTGCGAAGACGGCGCGGGTGACGGCAATGTTTTCGATATGCGGAAACACCACTTTAAGTTCCGGAAGGATGTCGATGGCACCGCCCATGGCCTCGCGGTCGAGGGCGATGATGTTGCGAAGTGAGTCAATTTCGGTCTGTTTGGCGGCAAGGGCATTCTGCGAGATTTCAAACACATCTTTCATTGACGATGTCTGTTGCATCTGGCTGGCCTGTGCGGACGACATGTCGCCCTGAAATATTTTTATACTTGTGCCCTGCAGGCCGTAGAATTTCAAACGTGATGTCAGAGCCAGGGTCAGGGAGTCCTGGGGCATCACCTTGCCTATGAGAGTGAGGTTGATGGTCTTTCCCGTTTTATTCCAGTTTTCGGTGGATGAGAGCACGTGGGTATCGGGCCATTTGCACTCCTGAGCCACAAATCGGTCGGCATTGAGCTGGAAGGTATTCTGTCGGAACATCAGATATGTGAGCCAGATGCTGGGGAGGATGGCGAGGATGGCTATGGCGTAGATCCAGCTGCGGATGCGGTGTGCGCGGGCAGGGTTGTCGGTGGGTTTTGCTTTGAATTTGAAATATTTTACGCCGATGAATGTGGCAAGACAGATGAAGATAGAGTTGATGAGGAAAAGATAGGTGGCTCCGAGGAAATAGTGCATCTGCAGCGTGGCAAGACCGTAGCCGGCTGTGCAGAGCGGAGGCATAAGGGCGGTTGCGATGGCAACGCCCGGTATCACGTTTCCTTTGTTTTTGGAACAGATGGCCACGATGCCGGCACCGCCGCCGAAGACGGCGATAAGCACATCGTAGATTGTAGGTGAGGTGCGCGCAAGTAGTTCGCTGTGTCCTTCGGCCACGGGCGATATGATGAAGTAGACGCACGAGGCGGCCACTGAAAAGATGGCGGCGATAACCAGATTGCGGAACGACTGTTTGATCAGCTCGAAATCGGTGATGCCGACTCCGAGTCCGAGCCCGATGATGGGACCCATGAGCGGCGAGATGAGCATGGCGCCGATAATCACTGCCGTAGAGTTGGTGTTAAGCCCGAGCGACGCGATGAAGATGGCCAGCACAAGGATGAACAGGTTTGTACCACGAAACGACACCCCTTCGCGGATCGACTGTTCGGCTTCGGCCTGTGTGATGATGTAGGGATTCAGGGCGAAATAGTTCTGCATGAAATTAGAGAACCTTGTCCAGAAATTCGTGGAATTACTGTTGTTGCTCATGTTAAAAAATAGTGAAGTGTCTTAATTATTAACGATAATGACGGCGGGTCTGTTGTGTGGGAGCAATCTTTTGTTTAAATTTGTTGTCGGGATAATTCCATTTAAACGAAACGCTTGATTTGACAGGAGATAATCAGAGCATCCCACCCCGGTATATGAAGACAAAAAAATTCAGGATAGGCCTTCTGGGCCGCATTATCATTGCCATTGCGGCAGGTATTCTCACAGGTCTGATCGCGCCTGAGTGGCTGGCCCGGATTTGCGCCACGTTCAATGCCATCTTCTCGCAGTTTCTCGGCTTTATCATTCCGTTGATTATAGTGGGATTTGTGACTCCTGCAATAGCTGATGTCGGCTCCAGGGCCGGTAAACTGTTGGTTGCCACAGCCGTTCTGGCTTATACGGCTACATTTTTTGCAGGATTGCTGGCCTATCTCACAGGTGCGGTGGCATTCCCGTGGCTGATGGGCGGCGAGGAAAACGTTGCCGCAGTTGACAATCCCGCTGCCCCGGCGCCCTATTTCACGGTCGACATACCTCCGCTGATGGGGGTGATGACCGCACTGGTGCTGTCGTTTATGCTTGGTCTCGGCATCGCGTTTCTCAAAAGCAACAGCATGCGCGGCTTTTTCGATGAATTGCGCACTATCGTGTCAAAAACCATCTCAGTGGCGATAATTCCCCTTTTGCCATTCTATATCTTCGGCATCTTCCTTGATATGACGGTCCAGGGGCAGGTGGCCATCGTACTTGTCACTTTCGCGAAAGTTATTGCCGTGATATTTCTGCTGCATATCTTCATCCTCGTGCTCCAGTATGGCATTGCGGCATTGTTCAATCGCAGGAATCCGTTCAAAATGCTCCGCACCATGCTTCCGGCATATTTCACGGCATTAGGCACGCAAAGCTCGGCCGCCACTATTCCTGTAACACTTAAACAGACAGTGCAACTCGGTGTAGACGAGGATGTGGCCGGATTCACCGTGCCGCTATGCGCCACTATCCACATGTCGGGCTCGGCATTGAAAATCACCGCCTGTGCGCTGGCAATCTGCGTGATGCACGGCCAGCCTCATGACCTCGGCCTGTTTGTCAATTTCGTGGGAATGCTCGGAATTACCATGATAGCGGCCCCGGGCATACCCGGAGGAGCCATCATGGCGTCGCTGGGGTTGCTCAGCACCATTTTAGGATTCGACAAGGAGATGATAGCGCTGATGATAGCGCTCTACATAGCCATGGACAGCTTCGGCACCGCCTGCAATGTCACCGGCGACGGCGCCCTTGCCGTGATTCTCGATCACTTCTTCGGACGCCGACGCAGCAGGACGGCTGCCGTCTCCGACAGAGCCGGAGCGCATGACCTGAACCATTGAAACAAGACAGTGAAATGTCGTAAAAACATGTTGCTTAACATGTTTTAACGATGAGCTTAAAAAGCAGGCGAGAGAGGTGTCTCGCCCGCTTTTTTGCTGTGTGAAATTCGTAAAGTGATGAGTGTTAAACGGATAAATTTGGCGGTGTTGGTTTTATTTGGTAATTTTGTGCCCGAAAGAGTAAATAAGTGGATGCCGCAGAGGCGGCAACCGAGCCGAAAATCGGCAAGGTTCCCGGTGTAAACTCTCCTCCCATAAAGGGATTTCTTCCGGAAACCTTAATTATGAACCTCAACAAAATGTAATGAAGAAGACAATGATTCTCATTGCCGGATTCGTCGTTTTGTTTACCTCGGTCTCTGCGGCCGTCGATGACCACCGCACTGCCCGCTTTGGCGAAGAGACCCCCGCTGTGGTTGTAGAGCAGCAGGGTTCACGCATTTCGCTCGATGCTTACCGGGGTAAATGGGTAGTGCTTTCGTTCTGGGCCTCCACCGACCCTGTTTCACGTATGGATCAGACCCGCATGGTCTCCATGGTCAGTGACGACAGCACCGCTTGCGACAAAAGCGGCAATGATGCTGAAATTGAATTTCACACTTCCGCCGGGAATTACACTCTCGGCAACAACACACAGGTTGAAGTATTGTCGGTAAATCTCGACAAATCGCCGGAGATGATGGCGGAAACTGTCCGCCTCGACAATCTTCAAGGAAGCACACAGAGCCGTGTGGCCTCGGCAGCCGACGCCGAGCGTATCTGCAAGGCTTTTGCAATGGAGAAAGGGCTTCGCACATTTGTAATCGATCCCGAAGGACGCCTTGTTATGGCTGATCCCGACGAAGCCTCTCTGCGCTTGCTGTTAAGTCGTTCCTGATTTTGACATTAGTAAAAACTGATTATCTACCGCTGCCACCGATATTGATGTGGCAGCGGTTTTTTTTGTAAACTATCGGAGGGGCGGCGGGGTTATTATTTATAATGAATGTTTCAACTCTGTGAAGTGACCTCCGTACCCGAAAATAATATTATGCCGGACAACTCCGGACCCGGAAAATCCAGTCGCGAAAAGAGACTCTTTTCCGCGTTTCAGAGATTTCTGTATCCTCCTGAAAGGCGATGGGATGTAAAGGGTTATGGTCTGACATTTGCCGAACGTTTTCCCGGAGCGGCACAACGCACTTCGGGCCGTCTCGGCTCGACGGCGGCGGAAAGGGCGACACTGATGCTTACGGCGCTTTTTGTGGGGGTGGTGACAGGGAGTGCCGCGGCTCTGCTCAAATGGTGTATCGCTCTCCTCAGCGGCTGGCTCACATCGGGTTTCAACCAGACCTCTCATAACTGGATGCTGTTGCTGCTTCCGGTGGCCGGCTTTATGGTGGTTAGCGCCTATCAGCACTATCTGCTTCATCGCGAAATCAGCCATGGAGTGGAACGCATCAACTACGACTTTGTGCGGCACCGCACATATCTGCCTGTTTCGCTGATATATCAGCCCATCATTGCCGCCACAATCACTTTGGGATTCGGCGGTTCGGCCGGCTCGGAAGGCCCGATAGCATATACCGGAGCCGCACTCGGCAGCAACATAGCATCAAAGTTCGGGCTGTCGCCGCGGGCGGTGAGAGTTATGACGGCCATAGGTGCGGGCGCAGGTATTGCCGGAATATTCAAGGCTCCGATCGGAGGAGTGCTGTTTACCGTGGAGGTGCTCTGTATAGAAATGAACATATTCTCTGTGGCGGCTCTGTTTTTAGCATGCGTTGCCTCGGCGGTTTCGGCATATCTGTTTTCGGGCTGTACACCTGACATTGCTTTTCACCACGAGGCGGTCATCTCTATGGGCAATTTCCCGTTGATATTGCTTTTCGGAGTGTTCTGTGGCATCTATTCCACATATTTCTCTGCTATTATGACCTTTGTGCGGAACTATCTGGAGAAGATGCGCAACGTGTGGACGCGGGCACTTGTGGCGGGCGTCACCGCGGGCGTGCTGGCGTTTATGTTCCCGATGCTTTATGGCGAAGGATACGGGTCGGTGGGAAAACTGCTCGACACAGATTATAATGTGATTTCCGCGGGCGGTATATTCCCGATGGCGGCCGGACATACATGGTGGCTGCTGTTGCTCGCATTGGCTGTTATGCTGGCTAAACCGTTCGCCACATCTTCGTCAAACTCGGGAGGTGGTGTATCGGGCGATTTCGCACCTACTATCATGGTGGGAAGTGTGGTGGGATTTGCTTATGCCGCTCTCTGCAACACAATACCGGGAATTCAGCTGCATGTCCCCGACTTTATATTCATGGGGATGGCCGGTATCCTTGCCGGCGCCATACGTGCACCGCTGATGGCGATGTTTCTGGTCACGGAGATGGCCACGAGAGGCTACGGCCAGTTTATGTCTGTGGCGCTGGTGGCCGGCATCTCATATATCACAGTCTGCGCTTTGCAGTGGGTGCGTCTGAAAGCTGGAAAATAACAACTCAGGAGATATATCGGCTGGCGATACATCTCCTGAGTTGTTAAGTTACGGTGTTTCAGCGGCCCGACTGGGCAATCATCGCAGTGACGCGCTGGTTGTAGAGTTGCTCTATGAGGAGATCCTCAAGAGTAAGGTGCATGCGGTAGCGCCAGTAGTGGGGGTTGATGGCGGGTTCGTTGATCTGCTCCTCGTAGGGGTTCTCGCGACGTATTGTGCCGTCGATCGAGAGCCAGTCCTGCAGAGGCAGGATGCAGAGCATTGCGGGTGAATCGAGGTGCTGTTTCACGATGTTCTCGCAAACCCATGGCTCGGCGAAGTAGGGAGCCTGGCCGGGCTGATGGAGCATCTGGTTGAAGTAGCGCTGTGTGACAGCGTGGTCGGCCTCCCACCACTGACGGATTCCGCCCATGTCGTGTGTGGATGTGGTGCACACGGTGTAGTAGGGATAGTGGGCGGGGTTGCCGAACTCTTCACGGGGATCCTTGGGCATGCGCTGGATGTCGAGCGTGAGGATTTCGAGTGCGCTCATCACGGCAGGCACGCAGTCGGGAATCATGCCGAGGTCCTCGGCACATGTGAGCATGTCGGTGGCGTTGATGATGGGAGGAAGCTTCCACATGGCTTTGCCATACCAGAAGTCGTTGTGACGGTGGTAGTAGAAGTCGTTGTAGAGGCGGTCGAAGCACCAGCGCTCATAGTCGGTGAGCGCACGATATATATAGGTGTACTGAGCCGAGATGCGGGGATGGTATTTGCCCTTCTCGTAGGGATCCTCGATGAAGAGCACCTGATCGATGAGACCGAGCAGTGCGTTGCACAGGCGATCGTTCTTGTCGTTTTTCTCCTGTGTGGCGAAATATTCGGCAACCTGACGCTGGGTGGCAAATTCGGGTTTGAGGCGGTAGCGGCCATAACCGGCGTCGACAAGGAAACGTTCGCGGGCCTCGTCGGTGTATTCGCCGAAAAAGTCGCCCAGGAAGTAATCCATGATATAAGGAGTGGTCTGAAGATCCACATCGAGCCAGAAGTCGTAGTTGTTGCGCAACTCGTCGGGGTGGAAGGGAAGGGCGGGATTAAACACGCCCAACAGACCGTGGAGCTGAGTCATTGGAATCTGCCAGATGCGGAAGAAGCCGAGCACGTGGTCGATGCGGTAAACGTCGAAATATTCGGCCATCTTGCGGAAACGGGCCTTCCACCATGCGAAGCCGTCGCGGTTCATCTCCTCCCAGTTGTAGGTGGGGAAGCCCCAGTTCTGTCCCATCACAGAGAAGTCATCCGGGGGAGCGCCTGCCTGGCAGTCGAGATTGAACAGACGCGGAGAGAGCCATGCATCAACGCTGGTGCGGGAAATGCCGATGGGGATGTCGCCCTTGATGGCCACGCCATGGGCGTGGGCGTAGTCGCGCGCCTCGCGCATCTGTTTGTCGAGATGATACTGAATCCAGTAAACGTAGTTGATGTCCTCTTTGTTTTCCTTTACGAATTTTGCCACGGCATCCTTGTCGTAGGTGGCAAACTCGCCCCATTTGGCGAAGTCGGCCGAGCCGTTGCGGTCGCGCAGCACGCAGAAAGCGGCATACGGAGTGAGCCATGAGGCGTTCTCCTTGACGAAAGCCTTGAATGGAGCGGTCTTCACCTCCTTGTCGCCGATTTCGGCGAAGAGTTCGCGGGTGAAAGCGTTCTTGCCTTCGTTGACGCGCTCGTAGTCGATCTGTGGCAGGGAGTTGAGTTCGCGGCCCAGATTGTCGTAATATTCCTGACGGGCGGGGTCGCTGAGACGGCCCAGCGCCGGCAGGTGGAGATACATGGGATGAAGCGCGAAAGTGGAGTTGGCGTTATAGGGATATGAGTCGGTCCAGGTGTGGGTCATGGTGGTATCGTTGACCGGAAGCAGCTGTATGAAGCGCTGACCGGTCTTTGCAGCCCAGTCCACCATAAGTTTGATGTCGAGGAACTCACCTACGCCGAAGTCATTCTCGGAGCGGAGCGAGAAAACGGGAATGGCCACGCCGGCGCCGCGCCAGGGGGTCTTGGGGTTGACAAAACGCATGCCTGCAACCACCATGTTCTCACCTTTGGTGGCGGGATCGACTACCATGTTGCGGTTGTCGCACCCTTCCCAGCAGACAACCTTGCGGGTGTCTTTTTTGAGGATGAGGAATTTGAATTCCACTTTTTCGTCGAGACCTGCAAGAGGAAGCACGCAGGCCCAGGTGGGGAAATATGTGTCGGCCATCACCACAGCTTTCTCGGGATCCCAGTTGCCGAGCGCGTCGCTGCTGCCGCTGACGGCGACAACTTCGTCGGGAGCGACCATGGGGGCGTCGCAGCTCAGCAGTAGCGTGCCGGGTGTTACTTCGGGAAAGAGGGCACGGTTTTCGCGGCGGCACACGCAGTCGGTGAACACCACTGAGTAGAAGGGTTTGTCCCAGGGCTGATCCTGCCAGCGGTCGAAGATTTCATATGATTTCACACCTTCGCCTTTGTGGAAGTGGTGTCCGTGACCCCATTCATCTTTTTCGTAGCCGTTTTCGTGGCGTACGAAATAGCTGTAAGTGAAATCAGGCGTGTCGTCGGGCAGCTCTATGGTGGCTTTCCATGACTGTTCGCCGTAAAGTTCCATTTTGAGGGCTTTGGCATGGTTGCCTTTTCCCAACTGGGGAATCTCTGCGGTCAGATAGAGCGCTTCGCCCCAGTTTGTGCGATAGTCGACATTGAATGATACAATCATAGGTATCGATTTTTGGCTGTTATGAAAAGTAAGATAATTTCTATATTCGGAAAGGGCACCGCGGAGGATGCGTCTTTACAGGAGTTTTATTGAGATGTAGCGTTTGGGATGAGCCTTAACGTCGATGAGCAGGGAGTCGAGCGAGGCTGCTGCTGCGTTGAGGTTGTCATAGAGAGCTTTGTCGGTGGTGAGAGCACCGAGGGTGGAGTTGGGGTTGTTGAGCTGGTCGGTCAGCTCGTGCAGATTGGCGGTGACAGCCTGGAGGTCGTTGACCAGGGAGTCGACCGGAAGATTGCGCAGCTGTCCCGAAAGATAGCCTAAATCGGAGGTGACGGCGCTGACGTTGGAGGTGATAGAGTCGACGTTGCGCACGATGGGAGGGAGTTTGGCCACTGTGCCGTTGACCGAGCGCATCAGGGTTGCCAGTTCGAGGGTAATGATGTCGAGGCGCTGCACCGACTGGCGGAGAGCCGGATCGGATACGAGAAGGTTGACGTTGGTGAGCAGCGAGTCGACTTTGGGAAGCATGGCCGATACTTTGGGCATAAGGTCGGCGCTGACTCCGTCGAGCATTCCCGAGGCAGTCTCGGCAATCAGTTTGCCTCCGCGGGGTTCGTAGGTTTTCGCATCGGTGAAGTGAAGCACCACAGTGGCGGTGCCCAGCAGATCTGATTCGATTTTTGCCACGGATCCCACAGGCACTTTCAGTTCGCGGTCGAGGCTGAGTTCCACCTGCACATGGCCGGGGTTGTCGTATTCATACCGGATGTCGCGCACCTGCCCGACCTTGAAACCGTTGAGCATCACCGGAGCTGAGGTCTGAAGCCCGGCCACGTTGGTGTAGGAAGCGGTGTAGTAGTTTGCGGGCTTGAAGATGTTTACGCCCTTGAGAAATTCCACGCCGAAGTAGAGGATGGCGAGAGCCACGATGACCAGCAGGCCGATGAGAGCTTCTTTCTTATAAATTTTCATTTTTGACTGATTTCGTTTACAGCAATTTCACGTCGACGTCGCGTCCGAGCAGCGACGGGCCGTAGGTGTTGAGATAGCTGCCGAATGCGTTGTAGATTGCTTCGGCCATTTTATCGCATCCGTAGTCGCTGTCCATGAAGCGCTCGGATTCGGGGTTACAGATAAAATCGAGTTCCACAAGCACGGCTGGCATCGAGGTGGCCCAGAGCACCCAGAATCCGGCCTGACGCACGCCCATCTGCTGGCGGTCGGCATGCGACGAAAGGTTGCGGTGCACGGCGTCGGCGAATTCGATGCTACGGTCAAGACGCTGGCTCTGGGCGAATTCCATTAGTATGTCCCCCTCGAGAGAATTGGGATCGAAGGAGGCGTAGCGCGCTTCATGGTCCGATTCCATTTCCATGGCGGAGTTCTCGCGCTTTGCCACGGCGAGATTTTCAGCTGTTTTGTGGAGACCGAGAGTGTAGACCTGACAGCCTGCTATGGATTTGCGGCGCTTGTTGGATTTTGCCACGGAGTTGACATGAATCGACACGAACAGGTCGCTGTGGTTGCGGTTGGCCACTTCGGCGCGTCCCTGCAGGGTGATGAAGCGGTCGTCGCTGCGGGTGAGCACCACGTCGACGTAATCCTTCAGGTGCTTTTCGATAAGCCGGTTGAGGCGTTTAGCCACCTGAAGCACGATTGTCTTCTCGTTGGTGCGGGCGCCTATACAGCCGAAGTCTTTGCCTCCGTGTCCGGGATCCAGACAGAGAGTGAAACGTGTCTGTCCCTTTTTGTCTACGGTTTTGGCCGACACGCTATCAACGGCAGTAAAGGCCAGAGCCAAAACTGCGGCAACCATGATGCATAATTGCTTTAAGGGGTTGAAATTCATTGTGTTGATAAGTGACGACAAAAAGTGTTGCACAAACATTCGGTGTAAAATCACCCACAAAATTAACAAATTTCAGATTTATATCCCACTAATTGGCGCAAAATGTTGGCACAAATTCCACAAAATCGGCAATTTTTTCCAAAATCATTGTCATGCCAATCACTGCGGGTCAACGTCGTAGTAAAGAATCAGCGCGCGGGCCCGCGGGTCGGAGTGAAGCTCGAGATATACCTGTCGGAGGAGGTCGCGCACTTTGGCAACGGATGAGTTGACCTCGATTTTGAGCATTATACGGCGTATGTAGAGATTCTGCACGCGAGCCACCGACGGCTCGTCAGGGCCGAAGACACGTCCGCCGAGCAATTGCCGCAGACGGGTAGCATAGATGTCGGCTATCGCGGTTAGCGTCTGCCGGTCGCGGTGTTTCAGATATATGTAGATGACGCGGGCAAACGGAGGATACCACCGCTGCTGACGCTGCGCGATTTCAAATTCGTAGAAACCCCGGTAGTCATGTCGGCGCACGAACTGCAGTATGCGGTTTTCGGGATCGTAGGTCTGAACTACCACGCGGCCATGTGTGCCGTCGGCACGGCCGGCTCGTCCCGACACCTGTTCGAGCATATTGAATCCTCGTTCGCCCGACCGGAAATCGGGATAGTTGAGCACTGCATCGGCATTGAGCACGCACACAGTGGCGACATTTTTGAAATCCAGACCTTTCGATACCATCTGGGTGCCTACGAGCACCTGCGCTTTCCCAACGGAAAAATCTTCGATTATCTGCTCGTAACTGTGTTTGTTGCGTGTGGAATCAAGGTCCATGCGCAGCATCGACGCTCCCGGAAGCAGCGTTGCCAGCTCATCTTCCACGCGCTCAGTGCCGTAACCGATCTCCTCTATGGCCGGTTCCTTGCACTGCGGACACACTGTGGGCACCGGGTAGACTGAGCCGCAATAATGGCATTGCAGCTGACGCAGAAAGCGGTGATAGGTGAGCGATACGTCGCAGTTTTCGCAGCGCGGCACCCATGCACATTGCCGGCAACGCACCATCGGGGCATATCCGCGACGGTTCTGGAAGAATATCACTTGTTTTCCGTCGTTGAGAGCCTCGTTGGCCCGGCGGATGGTGGCGATGGCAAATCCCCCTTTGAGTTCGCGGGCGGCGAGGGCAGCTTTCATGTCTACCACTTCTATCTCAGGGAGTTCGGTCTGCCTGAAACGCTGCAACAGTTCCACCAGCCCGAATTTTCCCTGGATCGCCTTGTAATAAGTCTCGATGGAGGGAGTCGCCGACCCGAGGAGAACTTTGGCGCTGTGGAAGCGGGCAAGCACCATGGCTACATCGCGTGCATTATAGCGCGGTGCAGGGTCGCTCTGTTTATAGCTGCTGTCATGCTCCTCGTCTACTATCACAAGCCCGAGCCGGGCAAATGGCAGAAAAACCGACACGCGGGCACCCAACACCACTAACGGTTCATGAGAGTGGAGCAGTTTCTTCCATATGTCGACACGTTCGTTGTCGGAGAATCGGGAGTGATAGACCACCACTTTTTCACCGAAAACCTTTTGCAGACGTCGGGTAAGCTGTGTGGTTAGCGCTATTTCAGGCACAAGGAAGAGCACCTGGTCGCCGCGGCGGAGCACATCGGCGATAAGATGAATGTAGATTTCGGTTTTTCCTGAAGAGGTGACGCCCCGCAGCAGATTCACATCCTTTTCTTTCCATAGGAGGTGAAGTTTTTCAAGTGCATCCTGCTGTGCCTCCGACAGACGGGGCAGTGGAGAAGTTTCCGTTCCATCATAGTGAAAGCGGTTGATCTCCACATTGTATTGTTCCACGATACCCTTCTTGACCATTGCCTGGAGAATCGCGGGAGACACGCCGGCGCGCTCAAGCAGCGCCTGACGCATTATGGGATGGGAAGTGCCCGAGTTCTGGCGCATGGCGTCGATCAATGCCAGCAACAGCGACTGCTGCCGGGCTGCCGACCCTACGGCTGCAAACGCTTCGGCCTCGGTCACCGATGGAGCGAGCCGCAGGCACTGCACCTTTTTAGTGGTGTAGCGCTCTACAAGTTTTTCAGAGATTATCAGCACGCCGCGTGCGATGAGCCGGTTGACGGCCGCTGCGGTGCCGCGCCGGTCTATTTTTTTCTCGATGTCCTGTGCTGAAACTCGTTTCTCATGCCGGGCATACATGAGGATTTCAGCTTCAAGGTCGTTTTTCAACGGAAATTCCTCCAGATCGAAATCGGGGTTGGCTTCCACATACGTCTCGCTCTCGATTTTAAGCCCCGAAGGCACGGCTGCGCGATAGACATCGCCGGCCGAGCAAAGGTAGTAGTCGGCAACCCAGTCCCACAGTTTCAGCTGGGGGTTACGCACCACAGGCGTTTCGTCGAGAATCATGGCCACATCCTTTATTTCGAAACCGACGGGTGCCTGCAGGGGCAGGCCTGTGACGATGCCGGTGTAGAATTTTTTCCGACCGAAAGGCACAATCACTCTGAAGCCTACGCCGATGGGCAGCTGGCGCAGTTCCTCGGGTATGCGGTAGGTGAAAGTGGTAAGCAGGGGGAGCGGAAGCACCACTTCAACGAATTCGGCGGCCATAATCTAAAAGTTAGATGGTAAGAGAGTTTTGATGGAAAGAGATGGCGTTACAAGAGAGGGAAGGTCAGATGGTTCAGTCGGGGATGTTTATGGTGCGGTCATCCACGGCAAGATGCACGTTGGGTGGTAGCGTCGGCTCTACTTCGGTATACAGTCCCATATCATGGCTGATGTGGGTGATATAGGCAACCCTCGGACCGATTTCGGCAATCACCCCGAGTGCCTCCTCAAGTGTCATGTGCGACATATGAGGTTTCTGGCGCAGGGCGTTGATGATTAGTGTGTCGATGCCACGCAGCGCCTCCACTGTAGTGTGTGGTACCTTTTTAGCATCGGTTATATAGCCGAGTTTCCCGATTCTGTATCCCACGATTTCAAGGAGGTAGTGGTTGACGGGAACTGGGAGCACCTCCAGCCCACATACTTCAAACGGTTGCATGGGATGAATCTCGTGAAGATCGTACCGCGGAGCGCCGGGGTAGGGATGGTCGGAGAATGAATAGGGCAGGCGTTCACGCAAGTCGTGCGCCACATCGGGCTGACAGAAAACAGGGAAATCGATCGGTCCATGCTCATTGTAGCAGTAAGGGCGCAGATCGTCGAGACCTCCCACATGGTCGTAGTGCTGGTGCGTCACCAACAGCGCGTCGAGATGATCATCGGGGCTGCGCTTGCCGTGGCGGAGCATCTGCTGGTGGAAGTCGGGGCCGCAGTCGATGAGCACACGGTGGCCGCGGGGCGTTTCGATGAGTGCCGATGCACGCAGACGTCGGTCGCGCGGATCGGTCGAACGGCATGTGGGGCATCCGCAGCGCAGCTGCGGCACCCCTGTGGATGTTCCTGTGCCTAAAAATGTAAGTTTCATTGCGTTTCGCTATTGCCGGTTGCTGATGAAATCAGCGGTTTGTACGGGTTAATATCCCATCTTCAAAAATGAGGTATACGCCTCCGGGATAGAGCCATCGCTCGTAGATTGTCTGGCGGTCGTGGGCGCGTTCAAGGTCGCGCGGCGCACCTATCGACAGCGATGCCTCCTGCGTAGTCATGCCCGTTGCGAGTTTGCTTTGACGGATTAGTTCCCAGTTGGTGTCGGTGATCTGCGGATAGAGTCGCCTGGGGTCGGAAATGTAAAACAGATCGGCAAAACCGCGGAGCGCCGGGGTGCCGTTGGTTACCGTTGCCGACATAAGCAATGCACCTTTCTCTCCGGGGCGTTCGACCGATGTGAAGCACACGCGGAACGGATAGTTTTCGTCGGCAGGTAGCACGGAATCGATACGGACTTTTATGAATTTTCGCCCTTTGATTTCGCGCCCGGCGGAGTCGAGCCAACGTTCGGTGCGTGTGAAAAACTCCCGTCCGCACAGCTGCAGGGCAGTGGCGGCAACACCCTGCATATCCACAAGAAACGGAGATGCAGCCGAATTGCGTGTGTGTAACTCCTGTTCCTCCACGCCTGAGCGATACACTATGGTGTCGCGTTGCAGAGGCATTTTCAGGAAAAGCAGTTCGGCACTGTTTCCGCCGAAAATGGATGGCACGCTGCGGATGCCGCAGTAGGCGAGAATGTCGCCGCGGCGCACCGATGCGGTGTCGCCCGGCAGAGGGGTGTAGTAGAGTGAGGCCTTGTCGTCGGTGACAAGGAAAAGATTTCCGGGATGCCAGTCGCGGAAACGCGGCATGGTGAACTGTTGCGCGAGCCGCTCTTCTGCCGTAGAGTCGATGTGCTCTTTGCGCACATCTTTGTATGTGATTTTCGGGGTTGACTCTATGCCGGTGAAACAGCTTTGCAGCAGCAAGGAAAACAGAACGGCCGGAAGCCCCCTTTTCAGGAAGCTTCCGAGCCGGAAATATAGTTTGCTGTTGACTGTCATTCAATGGACTGCACTGCGCCCTGGCCGGTCAAGCGGTCATCTTGTCAAATGCGATGACCTCACTGAGCCTTCGGGGTAATGCCTAAGTTATAGAAGATGAAAGAATAGAGGTCGGCGTATTCGTCGATGACTTTGGCGATGGGTTTGCCTGCGCCATGGCCTGCCTTGGAGTCGATGCGAATGAGTTTGGGGGCGTTGCCGGTGTCGGAGGCCTGGAGTGTGGCCGCATACTTGAACGAGTGCGCGGGCACCACGCGGTCGTCATGGTCGGCGGTAGTGACGAGTATGGCGGGATAAACCGTGCCGTTGTTCTTGATGTTATGTATCGGAGAGTAGCCGAGAAGATAGCGGGCCATTTCGGGCGAGTCGGCCGATGTGCCATAGTCCGACGCCCAGTTCCATCCGATAGTGAATTTATGGTAGCGCATCATGTCCATGACACCGACGCGGGGTATCGCCACCTTGAACAGATCGGGGCGCATGTTTGTCACGGCTCCCACAAGCAGACCTCCGTTGCTGCCTCCTTCGATGGCGATGTGTTCAGGGGTGGTCCATCCTTCGCGAATCATATATTCAGCCGCTGCGATGAAGTCGTTGAACACGTTGAGTTTCTTCATCTTAGTGCCGGCTTCGTGCCATGCCTCACCATATTCCGAGCCGCCGCGGAGATTGGTCTGGGCATAAATGCCACCATTGTCAAGCCAGACCAGACGGTTGGCCGAGAACGAGGGGGTGAGCGAGATGTTGAAGCCGCCGTAGCCATAGAGGTATACGGGGTTTGTGCCATCTTTTTTCAATCCCTTGCGGTAGGTGAGGAACATGGGGACGCGTGTGCCGTCGGCCGAGGGGTAGAACACCTGCTCGGTGACATAGTTGTCGGGATTGAAACCTTTGATTTCGGGACGGAAGTAAAGGTCGGATTTGCCCGTGGCGAGGTCGTAGCTGTAGATGGTGCTGGGATACAGGAACGATGTGAAGGTGTAGAACGCGTCGGGATATTCACGAGAGAGCGAGAATCCGGCCGAACCATAGGTGGGCAGATCGATGTCGCGAATCTTTTTGCCGTCGTAAGTGAAAAGTGCGGGATGGTCGCACGCATCTTTTTCGTAATTGATGAACATGCGGTTGCCGTAGATTACCTGCGCCGCGGTGAGCACGGCGTCTTTTCTCTCGGAAATGACATCCTTCCAGTTGGCAGGAGCGGGGTTATTGACCGAAGTCATCACCACGCGGTTGTTGGGTGCGTCTTTCGATGTGAAAAGGTAGAGAGTGTCGCCCTTGATGTCGATAATGTCGACCAAAGCCTCCTGGGTCGGCTCAATAACCACCCAGTCTGCGCCGGATTTGGTCATGTCTTTAATCATCAAGCCGTTGCCAACACCCTGTCCGCCTGTCGATATGACCAGCCAGTGTTCGTCGTGTGTGATGCCCACGGAGTGGAAGTGAAGAGGATTCTCCGGGTCGGTGTAGACCAGGATGTCGGCGCTTTGCGGGGTGTTAAGCTCGTGAAAGTAGATGTTATGGAATTCGTTGGCATTGGAAAACTCCTTGCCGGCCTCGGGACGGGGATATGCCGAGTAAAAGAATCCCTTTCGGCCGTTGATGCCTTTGGTGCTCCACACGGCTCCGGTGAATTTGCCCCACTCGATGTGGTCGGGAAGGGGCTTGAGCGTTTTGGCGTCGATCACGTATATTTCGGTCCAGTCTGAACCGCTGCGCGATATGGTATAGGCTATTTCCTTGCCATCATGCGACATGGAGAGTCCTGTCAGGGCCACTGTGCCGTCGTCGCTCAAAGTGTTGGGGTCGAGTACGATTTCGGGGTCGGAACCGAGGGTGTCCATGCGGTATAGCACCGACTGGTTCTTTAGACCGTCGTTTTTGTAGAAATAGTAGCGTCCGTCTTTCCAGCGCCACGGTGCACCCCGCCGGGCATAGTTGTTAAGCTGTTCGATTTCGCTGCGCAGAGCGTTTCGGAAAGGTATTTTCGAGAGATAGCTGTTTGTGACGGCGTTCTCGGCTTTTACCCATTCGAGGGTCGATGCGGCAGTGTCGTTTTCGAGAGGACGATATGGATCTGGTACCTTTATGCCGAAATATTCATCGACAGTGTTGTCGGCAGGAGCCGTGGGATAAACAGGATTGCCGGCCTGTGCGGCCATTGCTGATGTGATTGCCATAGACAGGATAGCCGGCACGAGCACCGGAAGTTTTGTGAGTCTTTTCATGCAATATTTTTTTCATTCGGGCGAACCGGGAGGGGAGAGGAATTATTGTTTATCCTTGCGGAGCGATTCGCGATGTTTAAGGTGAAGATGTAACAATATTATGCAGCAGAGAACCAGGGCGGATCCTCCGAAATATAGCAGGGGAGATGTGGCACCGGCCACGTAGCTGTCCCAGCCGAGCACTACCATCACGCCGAGATAAACGGCGAGAAGAAGCGGAACGATCAATGACAGGCGCAGCAGTTTTTTCATTCTTGCGAGTTTTTTTTCGGACGGGTTGTGCGACGAGTGCGGGTTTTGGCTTCTGTTTTGCCTTCCGTGGCTGTTTTAGCAGCTTTGGGTGAAGGCTTGGGAGCCTTGGGAGCCGCTTTGGATTTTTTCGGAGCGGTTTTTGATGATTTCGAGGGTGTTTGGGCCTCCTTTGCCGCTTTGGCAGGTTTGTCGGCTGCCGCTTTTGAGCTCTTCTTCCGTCGTGTGGCTTTTGCCGTTTTTTTGTCGGGCAAATTGCCGGCAGCCTGCGGATCGGACAGAATGGGACCATTGACGTCGTTGCCGACGGGATGCGTCAGCGGCATGTGTATTCCCACCGAGCTTTGTAGCATCATGGCCGTCGCGTCATCAATGATGTAGGGGCACTTTTCGGGATGAAATTTGCCGGCCCGCAGATGGTTGTAAATCTCTACGCAGGCCCAGGCGTCAATTGCGGCGTAGCTTTGCTGGCTCAGGGTGAGTTCCGGTGCCTCCCAGTTGGTCAGGCGCTGGTTTTTTGAGATCCGCTTATTGAAAATCAGCGCGAAAATTTTCTGAAGACTGTTGTCGGCGATTTCGAAGTCCTTGACAAATGTCTGAAGCTCGACGAAACCGGCCGGAGTGAACTGGCAGAGCTTGGCCAGCGAGTGGAAATCATCTTTCAGGGAGAGACCGATTTTTTGTATTTCCGGGTCCTCGAAAATCGACATGAGACCTTCAAGCCCACCGATTTTTTTGAGGCGGAACAGGAAGCACTCGCCGGGGGTGGAAAGTTGTACCAGCGACACCTTGTAGCGATGGTTTTTCTGGAAACTGGGCCGTGTCTCGGTGTCGAATCCGATCTGACGCTGTTTTTTCAGGTAAGTCACGGCATCTTTAGCCTTGGCTGCGGAATCTATAAGAATCACACGGCCGGGATAGTGCACCTCGGGCAGCGCGTGGATAATTTCTTTAGAGATACCTAACATGGCTGCAAAGTTAACAAATTCCGTTAATTTCGCCAAGCGACTAACGGAAATTGTCAACTGCTGCAGCGGGCTATTTCCTTACCCTACTCCAAGGCAGGGGCGTCGGCGGGGATTTCCACCGTTGTTTCGGGATTGATTTCAGCGCTGATTTCGTCAAGCGACTCCACGTGCACTGCGTCGGTTGCGGGCTGTCGCGTATGGTCGGGCTGTTCAGCTTTGGTGTCGGACGGTTCGGCCTCTCTTATTGTTATGGCTGGTTTGTCAACGACTTTTTGTGGCGTGTCTTCAACTTGCGGTGTGCTTTCGGTCTCAGTGACCACCATCACGCTGTCGGTGGCAGTTTCGGCAAGGGCATCTTCCGCTAATATATCGGAGCCGGTGGCGTTAGTAAACATGGGGGAGAAAGCCAGCCATATCATACATAACGGCATCACACCTTTGAGCATGATGGCACCGAATGTTCGCAGGCCCTTGTGGTTGCTGCGGTTTTTTCGGCTACGACGGCGGCGCGCGGGTTTGTCTTTATATCCGAGGGGATCCTGGCCCGGGCGGAGAGATCTGTTGTTTACGGGTGTTGACATAGTGTGAAAATTTGAGCAAAGTAATTATGCAATTATAACAAATATTACACTGCTTTTTCACTTGGAATCTGTAAAAAAATTGCAAACATAAACAAGGGGTTAAATATTGTAAACAGGTGTTAAATTAATGCAATTTTGACATCTGCATGGTGATAAAGTAGTAATTTTGTAAAAAAGATAAAGTAAAGAATTCTACGAATCCCACGGATATGAAATATACCCTTGTTACCGGCGCATCACGCGGCATAGGGCGTGCCGTTGCTTTGCGGCTCGCCCGGCAGGGCAATCCCGTGATTATCAACTATCTCTCCAACGAAGCCGCCGCACGCGAGGTGGCCACGCTGATAGAACAAGAGGGGGGCGCCGCCGAGCTGCTCCCCTTTGATGCCTCTGACCCCAAGGCAGCGGAGAGCGCTCTTGACCAATGGGAGAACGCGCACCCCGACGATTATGTGGCTGTGCTGGTCAACAACGCCGGAATTCGTCGCGACGGCATGATGTTTATGCTGAGCGACGATGACTGGAACAGTGTGATAGACACTACTCTCGGAGGCTTTTTTCATGTTACCCGCCGATTGCTCAAACACATGATGCCACGCCGGCGCGGTGGCCGCATAATCAACATTGCATCCCTTTCCGGAGTGAAGGGAATGCCGGGCCAGACCAACTACAGCGCTGCTAAAGCCGCCTTGATTGGCGCTACCAAAGCGCTGGCACAGGAGGTGGCACCACGCGGCGTCACTGTCAACGCAGTTGCTCCCGGATTCATAGATACCGATATGACTGCCGACCTGCCACGCCAGGAACTTGAGAAGATGATACCCGCAGGACGTTTCGGACGCCCCGAGGAGGTGGCCGAACTGGTAGCTTTCCTTGCTTCCGACGCGGCCGCTTATATCACCGGTGAGGTAATCAACATCAACGGCGGCCTTTACACCTGAGACAGCCTACATTCATTATGTCACAAAGAAGAGTAGTAATCACCGGCATCGGCATCTGGTCGTGCATCGGCACGGATGTCGACACCGTGAAAGATTCATTATACCACGGCCGCTGCGGAATCGGCTTGCAGCCGGAGAGAGTGGAATACGGTTACCGTTCGGCTCTCACGGGCATTGTGCCCGCACCTGTAATCACCAAAGCAATGCTCGACCGCCACACCCGTGCGGGGATGTCGGAAGAGGCGCAGTATGCCTATATGGCGGCGCGGCAGGCCTTTGCCGATGCAGGCGTCGACGATGCCTATCTTCGGACCAACGAAGTGGGGTGTATATTCGGTAATGATTCATCGGCCAAACCGGTCATCGAGACGGCTAAGATTATGGACGAGAAGCATGATTCGGCCATGCTCGGCTACGGATATATTTTCCAGTCGATGAATTCCACCGTAAACATGAACCTCAGCACCATCTTCCATCTCCGCGGCGTGAATTTCACTGTGAGCGCCGCGTGTGCCAGCGGAAGCCACTCGATAGGCTTGGGATACATGCTGATCAAACAGGGTCTGCAGGATATGGTGCTCTGCGGCGGCGCCCAGGAAACCAATTTCTATTGTATGGCGTCGTTTGACGCGTTAGGGGTGTTCTCCACACGCATGAATGACCCTGCGCGAGCCTGCCGTCCCTTCGACCGCGACCGCGACGGTCTTGTGCCTTCGGGAGGAGCCGCCGCGCTTGTCCTTGAGGATTACGACCATGCGGTGGCCCGCGGCGCCCGTATCCTCGGCGAGGTTACGGGTTATGGCTTCTCGAGCAACGGCGCCGGAATTTCCGACCCGAGCGACGAGGGGAGCGTCACTGCCATGCGCCGTGCCATGGAAGATGCCGGCGTAGAGCCGTCCGACATCGACTACATCAACGCTCACGCCACTTCCACCAAGCAGGGCGATATGTATGAGGCGCGGGCGCTTCACCGCCTTTTCGACGGAACCCGCGCACTGATTTCATCCACAAAGGGGATGACCGGGCACGAATGCTGGATGGCCGGAGCGAGCGAGGCTGTCTATTCCATAATCATGATGCGCAACAATTTCGTGGCTCCCAACATCAATTTGGAAAATCCTGACGAAGATTCGGCGGGGCTGAACATTGCCACCGCGGCAGTTGATATGCCTGTCGACACTATCCTCAGCAACTCTTTCGGATTCGGCGGCACGAATTCGGCTCTTGTAATCCGAAAAATCCAGAATCAGTGATGGAACTATCGCAACCGCTCAAGGAGCGTTACACACGCGACACACTTTCAGCCCGCGAAGCCCAGCGTCTTGCCGAATTCATCGCATGGGGACCGGCGGTATTTCAGGCATCGCGGCTGATGGTGAAATTCGGGATTCTTGATATGATTCGCGATGCACTCCATGGAATTTCGCGTGAAGAGATCGTAGAGCGCACCGGCCTCTCGGACTATGCTGTGAAATGCCTGCTGGAAGCTTCGCTTTCGATCGGGACAGTCATTGTCGATACCGATACCGACCGTTACAGCATCACCAAAACCGGGTGGTTTCTGCTCAACGATCCCGCCACCCGGGTAAATATCGATTTCAATCACGATGTGAACTATCGTGGCTGGTTTCATCTCGAGGAAGCTCTCAGAAAGGGATGTCCGGCCGGACTCAGTGAACTCGGCCCCTGGCCCACGGTCTACGAGGGACTGTCGCAGCTTCCTGAACATGTGCGCCGCAGCTGGCTGGCATTCGACCATTTCTACAGTGATTCGTCGTTTCCCGAAGCTCTGAAAATACTGTTTGACATCAAGGGTGTGCGCACTCTCTACGATGTCGGAGGCAACACCGGCAAATGGGCGCTCCAATGTGTGGGCTATTCACCGGATGTGCGAGTGTCCATACTCGATCTGCCCGGACAGATAGAAATGATGCGGCACAATGTGGCCGGACACGACGGTGCCGACCGTATCAGCGGCATCGGCATAGATCTGCTCGATCCCGAAACCCGCTTCCCGCGGGGTATCGAAGCTCCCGATGCCATATGGATGAGTCAGTTTCTCGACTGTTTCAGCCCGGAACAGATTATCGGCATTCTCCGTCGGGCATCGGAGGCGATGGGAGACAATACACGCATATATATAATGGAAACTCTGTGGGACCGTCAGCGTTTTGAGCCGGCGGCAATGTGTCTCACACTCACCAGTCTCTATTTCACGGCTATTGCGAACGGCAACAGCAAGATGTATAATACCGCCGACCTGAGCGGCTGCATCGAAGCCGCCGGACTGGAGATTGAAGATATTCACGACCATCTCGGTCAGGGCCACAGCATACTTGTGGTAAGAAAAAAGCAATCAGTATAATAATATGGACAGAAAAGAAATTGAAGAGAAAGTCAGAGAGTTTCTGATCGATGACCTCGAAATCGAGGAGGAGACCATCAGCGACGATGCCCGGCTGAAAGATGACATGGGCATTGATTCGCTTGATTTCGTCGACATCGTGGTAATCGTGGAAAAGAAATTCGGCTTTAAAATCAAACCCGAAGAGATGCAGGGCGTGGTGACTCTGCGTCAGTTCTGCGACTACATCGAAAGCAAAACCTCCAAAAACTGAAATCGGCTGCATGAACGGGACGGCAACACAGAGCGCCGGCGGCGAGCGTCGCTGGCAGGGAACCACCAACGGCAGTGCAGGCATGCACCGCGCGCTCACCGCTATCCTGCGTGCGGTGAACATCAGGCTGGTGTATGCTTTCAGCGCTCTGTTTGTGGTGCCGGTGTGTCTGTTCCGTCCCGGAGCAGGGCATATATTCCGCTATCTGCGCCGTCGTGCCGGGATGAGTTTCTGCAGAGCGCTCTGGGGCACCTACCGCAATCATTGTCTGTTCGGTCAGGTGGTGATAGACCGTTTCGCCATGTATGCCGGAAAGAAATTCACGGTGAAGATCGAGGGCTATGAGCATTTCCTGCGACTGGCGCGGCGACCCGAAGGGTTCGTGCAGCTGAGCGCGCATGTCGGAAACTATGAACTCGGCGGATATTCGCTCGTTGCGGCTGACAAACCGATGAACGCACTGGTGTTTGGAGGCGAGAAAGAGTCGGTGATGCATGAGCGGTCGCGGATGTTCGGCCACAGCAGGATCAGGATGATTCCTGTCACCGACCGCTCCAGCCATCTGTTCCGTCTTAACGATGCATTGGCCTCGGGCGAGATTGTGAGTATGCCCGCCGACCGCTCGATGGGTTCGCTCAAAACCGTTGAAGCTGACTTTATGGGCGGGAAAGCGCAATTTCCCGCCGGACCGTTTCGCACGGCAGTGATGCGCGGCTGCGACACATTGGCGGTGAATGTGATGAAATCGGGAGCAACCGAATACACCATTTATGTGACTCCACTCGACTACGACCGCACGCTCGGACGCGACCGGCAGACCGCGCAACTTGCCGCCGCTTATGCTGCTGAACTCGAGCGGGTGCTCCGCAAATATCCTCTCCAATGGTATAACTTTTTTGAATTCTGGAACGAATGAGCCACCAAGACTGGAATCCGGACGAAAAAAGCCTCCGCGCTATTGACATTCACACATTGCTTCCACAGCAGGAACCGTTTGTGATGGTCGACACCTTGACCGGTTTCTCCCGAGAGGGTATCACCACCGAAACCGTAGTCCGCGCCGACAATCCACTTGCCGATGCCGGTCATCTCTCCGCCGAGGGGTTGATGGAGAATATCGCGCAGACCTGTGCCGCCCGCATCGGTTTTGTCAACCGTTATATACTGCGGCGGGGAATTCAGGTGGGTTTCATCGGTGCCATCCGTAATTTTCATGTCCACCGGCTGCCTGAAACGGGCGAGACGATTACCACCGATGTGCGTCTTGTCGAAGAGATATTCGGTATGGTGCTGGCGACGGCCACTGTCACCGGCGAAAGAGGCCCGGTTGCTGAAACTGAAATCAAAATAGCTCTGGATGGAGGAGAGGCATCCTCCACCGCAACCCGATCATGATATTATCTGACAATGAAGAGACTTGCCGTATCAAAGGAGTTTGAAGTGCGGTTCAGCGAAGTGGATTCGATGAACGTGGTCTGGCATGGAGCATATCCGCTCTATCTCGAGGATGCCCGTGAAAAATTCGGCGCGGAGTATGGGCTTGAGTATCTCACGATATTCAACAACGGATATTTTGCGCCGCTGGTGGATATGCATATCAAGTACCACAAGCCGTTGCGTTACGGTTCCCATCCGCGTATAGATATATTTTATGTGCCAACCGAGGCTGCCAAGATCATCTTTGATTATGAAATCCGCGACATGGCCGATGATTCGCCTGTGGCCACGGCGCGTACCATACAGGTGTTTATGGATCGCTACTATCAGCTTGTGTGGGATAATCCACCTTTTTATCAGGAGTGGAAGGAGCGGATGGGTGTAATGGACGAATTTCAATGAGCTATATTATTGCCGACAATATAATATCACCTGCCGGATTCGGCACAGATGCCAATTGCCTGACGGTGGAGCTCGGAGAGTCGCATCTGCGACTTTACGAAGACGCTTTCGGTTTGCCCGAACCTTTCGTGGCTTCGCTTTTCACTGCCGGGCAATGGGAGAGGATCGCGGCTGACGGACTCACCCTGTTTGAATCGCTGGCGACAGCCTCGGCCCATGCCGCTATTGAAGCTGCAGCTGAGAATTACCCCGGATTTGATGTGACGTCGGACAGGGTGCTCTTTGTGCTGGCATCGACCAAAGCCGACGTCGAGAATCTGACGGACACCGACATTGCCGCCGACACGCTTTTCCCGGGGAGTGCAGCTGCCCGGATTGCAGCGCAGTGCGGTATCACCACTACACCCGTGTGTGTGTGCAACGCCTGTATTTCGGGACTCTCGGCCCTGATACTTGCCGACCGGCTGCTCCGGGCAGGGATTTATGACTATGCTGTGGTATGCGGTGCCGACCTGCAGGGGAAATTTGTAGTGTCGGGTTTTCAGTCGCTTAAAGCAATGTCGGGAATACGGTGTCGTCCGTTCGATATAGAACGCACCGGTCTGAACCTCGGGGAAGCCGCCGCGACGGTTATTCTTTCGCGCGAGAGGCCCGACGGCAATTGCTGTAGCCTGGAAGCCGGGAGCATACGCAACGATGCGTGGCACATCAGCGCCCCCGCGCGCGACGGTGCGGGACTTGCTATGGCGATTTCAGATGCGATGGATGGAGCCGATCCCCGGGATATTGCTTTTATCAACGCACATGGCACCGCCACCATGTTCAATGATCAGATGGAGGCGCAGGCCATCGGCGCGGCGTCGCTTTCCGATGTGCCGGTCAATGCCCTCAAAGGGATTTTCGGACACACCATGGGCGCATGCGGTGTGCTTGAGACGATTATCTCTGCCCGAATGCTGCGATGTGGCACAGTGGCCCCCACAAAAGGATTTGAGGAGATCGGCGTGTGGCCCGAACTTAAAGTGTCGGCTACAGCGGGTCGCTCGGCAGGGCGTAGTTTCCTGAAATTACTGTCGGGATTCGGAGGATGTAACGCCGCCCTCCGTTGCTCGCTTGACGCAGAGGGCGGTCAAAGCCCAGCGAAAGTGAAAACCGAGACAAACCATCGGGTGGTAATCACACCCCATTCCGTGACTCTCGACGGAATGCCGGTTGCGACATCATCCACAGGGCAACAGCTTCTGACAGAACTTTACAAAACCCATGTGGAGAATTATCCCAAGTTCTATAAGATGGATATCCTGAGCCGTCTCGGTTTCATCGCGTCGGAACTGTTGCTGCAATCCGAAGGTATGTCTCGCGGTGAAAATGGCGACCGTCGCGGCACCCTCCTTTTCAACCGTTCGTCATCGGTGGTCACCGATCTGAAATATCGTGAAACTATCACAGGGAAAGAGGAATTTTTCCCCAGCCCGTCATTGTTTGTCTACACACTCCCCAATATTCTTACCGGCGAAATCGCTATCCGCAATGGCTGGCATGGAGAAACTTCGTTTTATATACTGCCTGAACGCGACGACACTCTCATGGAAGAGATTATAGAGGCCACAGCCTTGTTCTCGCAGATCGACACCTTGCTGACAGGGTGGATCGACTGCCCCGGTACGGAAGATTTTATCGCCGACCTCACCCTTAAAAACGTAATCAGACTATGAAGATCGCAATAACAGGTGCCGGAATAATCTGTGCGGCGGGCATCACTCCCCGGGAAGTGTTTGAATCAATCCGTTGCCGACGCAGCGGTGTCGACACCATGTGTCATCTGCATTCCCGCCACAGCAATTTCCCGGTAGGAGAGGTAAAGATGAGCAATGATGAACTGGCGGAGAAATGTGGGCTCACTGCCGGAAAAACTTATAGCCGTACATTTCTGATGGGTGTCTACGCGGTGCGGCAGGCTCTCGATTCGGCAAGAGTGTCGGCTGACGGGATGGCAGACAACGCATGCCGTGTCGCATTGGTCAACGGCACCACCGTAGGAGGGATGGATGTCACCGAAAAGATGCTGTTCAGCGGGAATCCCGATAAAGATTTTCTGCGAGAACATGACTGCGGGGCTTGCACCCGGGCCATAGCCCTGACAGCGTGGAGCGGTTTCGACAGTTATACCACTGTTTCCACTGCCTGTTCGTCGGCAGCCAACGCCATAGCTGTGGGAGCCGAGATGATCCGCAACGGCGAGGCTGATATTGTGGTGGCAGGCGGTACCGAGGCGCTGTCGCTTTTTCATTTCAACGGTTTTCGCTCGCTGATGATTCTCGACGAACACCGCAGCAGACCGTTCGATGCCACCCGGGCCGGCCTCAACCTCGGCGAAGGAGCGGGATACATAGTGCTTGAAAAATATTATTCGGCACGCCGACGTCATGCCGGAGTGCTCGGATGGCTGGCCGGATGGGGCGTGGCTTGCGACGCATATCATCCCACCGCATCTTCGCCCGAGGGCGCGGGGGCTGTGGAGGCCATGCGCCGGGCACTTGCGATGGCGCAGCTTGAACCTCACAACATCAGCTATATCAATGCCCACGGCACAGGCACACCTAACAATGATGTCTCCGAGTCGGCGGCTCTCCGCACTGTTTTTGGTGCCGCATTGCCTCCGGTGTCAAGTACTAAGCCATATACCGGTCACACCACCAGTGCTTGCGGAGGGATTGAGGCCGTGATTTCGCTGCTGGCCATAAAGGAAGGTTTCATGCCGGGAAATCCCGGTATCATAAATCCCGACCCCGATTGTGTGGAACCGACACAAGGGGGACAGTCGCCCCGAATAATCAATGTAATGAGCAATTCCTTCGGTTTCGGAGGAAATGATACATCTCTGATTTTTTCCAAGAGGGAAGCCGGACACCTGCCTGTCATCAACCGCGGAACGAAACTCAAAGTCGGCACCCCGGCTTTTGTGCGTTGCGCCGATGAACTGCAGAGGCTCGGCAAGTACCTGAATCCGCGGGACACCAGGCGTATGGGGCAACTGATGAAAGCGTCGTTGCTCACATCCTTTGAAGCGCTTGAACAAGCCGGGCTGGAGAAACCCGACGCGATCATTTCGGCTACGGTCTACGGCTGTATGGCCAACAGCGAGCAGATACTTCGCGAGATGATAGCAGATGCGGGGGAGAGTGTGAGCCCTACGCTATTTATGCAGAGCACCCACAATACTATCGCGGGCAACATAGCCATCCGTCTGAAATGTCACGGATATAATATGACGATTTCCAACGGTGCAGAGTCGGCCCGCGATGCCGTGAAACTGGCTCAACGGCTTATCCGCGGTGGCGAGGCGCGTAATGTGCTGGTGGGCATCCACGAGGAGTGCACACCGCTGTTCCGCTCGTTGATCGATGAAAAGAAATTGGATGTGGAACTCCCCGACGAGGTGTTCTCGCAGTCGTTTGTGATTAGTGAAGAATGATGTTATGAAAAAGATATTGCTGTATATTGCGCTGGCACTGCTCCCTTTGACGGTGGTCGCGGCCAAGCCGTTGACACAGAGCGAAGTGCTCTCGCAGATTTCCGCCGCATGCGGTCGGATCACCTCCATGCAGTGCGATTTCACGCAGACAAAGAGTGTGAGGATGCTCAATGAGAAGGTGGTTTCGACAGGCCGAATGTATTATCAAAGCCCCGACCGGCTTCGCTGGGAGTATCTGAAACCTTACAGATACTCTTTCCTTCTCAACGGCAACAAAATCACAATAAAAAGTGGTTCGCGAACCGACGCAATCGATGTCGACCGCAACAAAATGTTCCGTGAAATTGTGCGTGTGATGATGAATACCGTGGTGGGGAAGTGTCTCGCCGACTCTCGGGATTTCACGGCGGCAGTCACCGGCGATGCTGCTGTGTGGATTGTCACACTCACTCCCCGCAAAGGCACCTTGAAACAGATGTTCCGCTCGGTTGTGCTCCGTTTCGACCGGACGACCCAAAGGGTCACGCAGGTTGAGATGATTGAGCCGAAAGGTGACCGCACCGTGATAGAGCTGACGAATATAAAGAGTAATATTCCCATTGATGCTTCGGTTTTTGAAATTGATTAGTGTAGCTGCTGCACTTGTGGCAACAAGTGCAGTCAATGCGGCGGAACGATTCTATCCCGATTCGGCCGGGCAGACTGTGCGTTGCCGTGCGATGATCGAGATGCCCCGTGGCGCCGTGAGCGGAATGTGTCTGCTCCGCAACGACACCACAGAGGTGCGAGGCTGCATATTCAACGAATTCGGAATCACCGCTTTCGGTTTTACCTATGACACACGACGTGGAAAGGTGAAGCTGGAGGAATTGGCGCCGATGTTTGACAAATGGTATATCAGACGCACTTTGCGTTCCGACCTCAGGGAACTGATGCGGGCACTCGATGCGGGTGCCGACGGATACATTAACGAGAAACGAAAAATTAAATATAAGCTGATACCGCTTGATGAGTGAAACGGCACATGGCACCGGCGCTCCGCATGTTGTAATCGTGGGGAGCGGCCTTGGCGGACTGGCATGCGGAAGCATACTGGCCCGCAACGGCTATGCCGTGACCCTGCTTGAACAGCATCACCGCATCGGCGGCTGTCTGCAATGTTTCCGGCGCAACGGCGCCAAATTCGAGACCGGCATGCACTTCATCGGCAGTGCCGCTCCGGGGCAGACGCTACATAGGTTGCTCCGCTATCTCGAGGTGGCCGGTTCAGTGCAGCTCGATGAACTTTCGCCCGACGGATATGATGTGATATCTATGGGAGGCCGCGAATACCGGTTTGCAAAAGGCCGTGAACGCTTTATCGGTCAGATGGCGGAATACTTCCCGCATCAGCGGGAAAATCTTGAACGGTATTATTCCCTGATTGAGGAGATTGCGGGCGCTTCGCCGTTGCATTCGCTGAGGTTTGCCGATGCCGACCGTATGGTCAGCCCCGAATATCAGTTACGCAGCATCGGGGATGTGCTCGACGAGATTATTACTGATAGACAACTTGCCGATGTGCTTTGCGGCACACTGCCGTTATATGCCGGTCGCCGCGATGCCACTCCGTTTTCTATGCATGCGTTCATAATGGATTTCTACAATCAGAGCGCGTATCGTGTGGCAGGTGGCAGCGACGGTATCGCCAATGCGTTGGCCAAATCGATCAGGCGCAGAGGTGGCAAGATTATTACCGGTGCCAAAGTGATAAAAGTGAATTGTGCTGACGGAAAGGCAGTGGCTGCCCGGTTAGCCGACGGACGCGAGATACCATGCGACATCATCATCTCCGACGCCCATCCGCAGATCACCATGAACTGGCTCGACACATCGCTGATCCGCGCGGCGACGCGACGGCGTGTCAATGCCATCCCGCAGACTCCGGGCGGCTTCTCTCTCTATCTGAAATTCCGCGAGGATTCGGTGCCGTACCTTAATTACAATTATTACCGTTTTCTTGGCGATTCACCCTGGGGGTGTGAGACCTATACAGAAGATACCTGGCCCCGCGGTTATCTGTACATGCACATGTGCCACGCTCCGCATCCGCGTTTTGCCCGCAGCGCCGTGGTGCTCTCATACATGAATTTCGACGACGTGAGGCCATGGGCTGACACCACAGTGGGGTGTCGCGGCGAGGAATATCTGGAATTCAAACGACGGAAAGCTGAAAAGCTGCTCGATCAGCTCTACCGCGATTTCCCTTCGTTGCACGGCTGTATTGAGAGCTATTCGACCTCCACACCCCTTACATACCGTGATTACACGGGAACAGTGGAGGGTGGAATGTATGGTGTGGCCCGGGATGTGAACACCGGCAGCGCATCGCGAATAACAGCCCGCACGCGGGTGCCTAATCTGTTTCAGACGGGTCAGAATATCAATTCACACGGCATATTGGGTGTGTTGGTAGGGGCTATTGTCACATGTTCCGAACTGATACCGGCCAAAACCATTTACCAACAGCTGTTACAGACCGACGAATGAAGAGTGCAGTGATAATAGGAGGTGGCCTCGGTGGCCTTTTCACCGGTGCAATCCTTGCAAAGGAGGGCATCCGTGTCGCTGTGCTTGAAAAGAACGCCACTCCCGGCGGTGGGTTGCAGAGCTTCAGTCGGTGGGGCGAAACGTTTGACACCGGCATGCATATCATAGCCGGCATGCGGCCGGGTGGATGTGTGCGCCGTTTGTGCGACTATTTAGGCTTAAGGGCTGATATTGCTGATATTGACGGAAACTGTGCCGACAGGCTCTACTTTGCCGAGGATAGCCGGGTGTATGAACTTCCGTCGGGACGAGACGCTTTCACTGAGTCGCTTGCGCACGAATTTCCCGCAGAGCGAAAGGGCATAGCGGATTATGTCGAGGCAATCCACCGGCTTGCCGATGAGGTGCCGCTGTTGAAGCTGCGCAGTTCTGAAAGTTTTGTCAATATTCATTCGTCTGAATTCACCATGGCAGCCGACGCGTTTATTGCGCAGTATGTCGGCGACCGACGCCTCCGTGCCATCCTTGCCTACACTAATCCTCTCTACGGAGGTTGCGGCGGTATGACTCCCGCTTATGTCCATGCGATAATCAGCGTGCTCTATCTTCAGGGGCAGAGCCGGTTTGCCGGAGGGAGCGTGCGGTTTGCCAACGAGCTTGTGAGGGTAATCAGAGAGAATGGAGGCGATGTGAGGGTGGCCGATGCCGTCACCGACATTCAGGTATCCGATCGTAATGTGACATTGGTGCGGACAGCATCGGGACGGGAGTATCATGCCGATTATTATATCTCGGCCATCCATCCTTGCGCATTGTTCCCTCTGATGCGCGGGGGAGGTCTGACACCGGCATATCGCCGGAGGCTCAATTCCCTCCCGGTGTCTTATTCCGCGTTCTCGCTCTATCTGAAATTCCGCAAGGGTGCGTTCCCTTATATACCGTGCAGCGAGTATTTCATGACGCGTTACGACGATATATGGCGTTTCAATCAGAGACACCGACAGTGGCCTTTGGGTTTCCTGTTTATGACGCCCCCGTCTCTCAGGCAAGAGGCTTTAGCCTCAACCGGGCTTGTCACCGCTCCCATGCTATGGGAAGAAACTGCGCGCTGGGCGGAGACATCATGGAGGCACCGTGGACCCGATTACGCGGCATGGAAAGAGGAGCGCATCGCCGATATTTTGCGCTGTCTTGAAAAGATGCACCCGGGCATCGGTAACGCCATAGATTCGATTGAAGGGGCGTCACCGTTGACCATCCGTGATTTCTATGGCTCGAAAGAGGGGTGTATCAGCGGGTTCAGTAAGGATTGCAACAACATCGCGATGTCGCAGGTGCCTGTGGTAACCAAGGTGCGCAATCTCTTTCTCACAGGGCAGAACAATAATCTGCACGGATTCTGTGGCGTGCCTCTTACCGCTATTCTCACTGCAGAAGCGATACTCGGGCAGAATTATGTAATTGACAGATTGAATGAAGAAGATTTATCTTAAAGTTCAATTATGCGATGAAATAATGCTTATGAGAAGATTCTTGTTAGTTATTATAATTTTTGTTTCGTTTGCCGCCAGTGCAGTGGAGCCTGTTGACATATGGAGCGACAGCATCGGGCACTGCAAAGTGCAGCTTTTCCCTTATCCGGCAAAAGAGAAGGATGCGCCGGCTGTGATAGTATGCCCCGGCGGCAGCTATTTCTGGCATGATATGGAGACCGAGGGGCACGCCGTGGCTGAATGGCTCAACCGAAACGGAATCGCGGCTTTTGTGCTCAAATACCGTGTGGCAGGTATACCTGCGTTTATTACACATTATCGGCTGTTGGCACGCGGCAACCGTTATCCCGACCCGCAGGATGATTTGCGGCAGGCTCTACGCTATGTCCGTGCCCATGCCGGAGATTATGAAGTTAATCCCGACAGCGTTGGAGCAATGGGGTTTTCGGCCGGCGGACATCTGGTTATGTCGGGTGCGGAATTTTTTGACAGAGATGACAGGCCGGCTTTTGTAGTTCCGGTCTATCCGGTGGTGAGTATGTCGGATGAGTGTACGCATGGTCGTTCGCGACGGGCATTGCTTGGCGACAACCGTGCAGGCAACCGGCAGATGCGCGATTCGCTATCATTGGAAAAACATGTGCCTGCCGACTGCGTGCCCGTGTTCCTTGTAAATTGCCAGGATGACCCCGTGGTGGAGTGCCGCAACTCCGAGTTGCTCGATTCGGCGCTCACTGCTCAAGGCATCGTTCATGAATATCACCGGTTTGCCACCGGCGGTCACGGATTCGGCGCTTCGGACACAAAAGACAATGCAGAGTGTCGCCGTTGGCGTCAGCTCTTCATCGACTGGTTTCACAAACTACCCAAACTAAGCAGATGATAACTCCGACTGATACATTAAACCCCACGCTGCTGCACCGTTTCGACGAAATGCGTCCTTACGATGACTCGGAACTCCCCGCCGCAATGCGTCGGATCACCGACAATGTTTCGTTCCCGATGCTCGCAAAATTTATTTATCCCGACGAAAGCATCGACACCGTGAGACAGCGTCTGCTCGGTTACACCAGTGTGCGCGATTTTCAACATGAGACGATGATTGAAATGAATCACCGTATTGTGGAGAGTTGCACCGACGGACTGACCTATAACGGCACAGGCTATCTCGACCCCGCGAAAGTATATCTCTATGTGTCGAATCACCGCGATATCATGCTCGATTCGAGTCTGCTGCAGATGGTGCTTGTGGAGAACGGATTCGAAACCACTCAGATAACGTTCGGTGCCAACCTGATGATGACGCCTCTTATAGTCGACATCGGCAAGTGCAACCGCATGTTCAAAGTGGAACGCCCGGGCCGCAATGTCAGGGAGTTCTACCGGCATTCGATGCTGCTGTCGGAGTATATACGTCATACCCTCACTGTCGGGCATGAGTCGGTGTGGATAGCCCAGCGCAACGGCCGCACAAAAGATGGCGATGACCGCACCGATCAGGGTATAATAAAGATGTTCTGCATGAGCAACGACGCCGACAAGGTGAAATCGATCAACGAACTTAATATTGTTCCCGTGGCGGTGTCGTATGAGTGGGAGACGTGCGACATTCTCAAGACTCTGGAGCTGTATCAGTCGCGTTTCAGCCGTTATACCAAGAAACCGTTCGAAGACCTCACAAGCATTCTCACCGGTGTGTGTCAGGACAAGGGACATGTGAATATCGAAATTTGCGAACCTCTCGGCGATGTCGAGGTGGCCGGAATGGAAGGTCTCACGGCCGGAGAGTTCCACAAACGCATAGCATCGGTGATCGACCGCCGCATTCACCGCGCCTACCGACTGTTTCCTAACAATTATATCGCTTACGACATCCGATATGGTACGGCGCGTTTCAGCGGCAAATACACGCAGGCACAGCGCGAGGCTTTTCTTGCGCGGGTGCGCCGGCTCGCAGAGTATGACACTTGCGATTACGATCAGCTTGTCGACATTTTTTTAGGCATCTATGCCAATCCGGTGGATAATAAATTAAAAGCTGAGACGGACTGACCATGGCCGGAGCATTTCTAAAAATATACGACTTTTTCCGCAGTCGGCGCACTGTGGCGATGACGCTCCTCGGATTGCTGACACTGCTGATGACTGCCATGGTCCTCAGGCTCGGGTATAAAGAGGATATTTCTGATTTCCTTCCTCTCGAAAGTGACGAGGCCACGGCGATGCGTGCATTCCGGCATTATTCGGGAGCCAATCGCATAGTGGTGGCGTTTGAGGCGGCTGACAGTACACCCGCCGGCTGCGATGCCGTTACTGCCGCTATTGACGATTTCGCTACCTGTCTGGCTGAAACCGATACCGCCCGGGTGGTCCGCGACTTTGTCTGCCGCGTCAGTCTTGACGAAACAGCCGAAAGAGCCACCGAAATTCTCCGTAACATACCATATTTTCTTGATGAAACCGATTACCGGCGGATGGACTCCATTCTTGCCCGACCCGGGTTTGTGTCCTCCAGTATCGAATCGGCGCGACAGCAATTGATGATGCCGGCATCGGCGCTGACCGATGTAACCGTAGGAAACGATCCGCTCGGCCTGTTTCTGCCGGTAATCGCGCGAATGGGGGATGATGCGCCGGCGGCGGCTTATGAGCAGTATGACGGCTACATTTTCTCTCCTGATATGCGGCTCGGGCTGGCGACACTCTCCTCACCTTACGGATCGAGCGAGACGCAGCAGAATGCCCGGCTTTTAGAGATGCTTAATTCGGTGGCAGACTCTGTCAGTGCAGAAAATCCGGGAGTTGACATCCGCTTTCTCGGCGGACCGGTAGTGGCTGTTGAAAACGCCCGGCAGATACGCAGCGACAGCGTGCTTTCCATCTCGTTGGCCATGGTGCTGATACTCGCGCTGTTGCTCTATGTGTTCCGCACATTCCGCACTCTGTTTCTAATCACCGTGGGCGTTGCCTGGGGGTGGCTGTTCGCCCTGTGCGGGCTTTCGCTGATCCACAGCGATGTGTCCGTGATCGTTATAGGCATATCTTCGGTGATAGTGGGTATTGCGGTCAACTATCCTTTGCACGTGATAGCCCATACGGGTCACCACGGCAACCGTCGCGAGGCGCTCCGCGAGATCGTAACCCCGCTTTTAGTAGGAAACGTGACCACTGTGGGTGCCTTCCTCACCCTTGTGCCTCTCGATTCCGTTGCGCTCCGCGATCTGGGCATTTTTGCGGCCCTGCTGCTTGTGGGCACTATAATTTTTTCATTGCTTTGGTTGCCACATCTCACCTCGGGGAAAAAGCTGCGGGAGCCGCGGGTACTTGGTTTCCTCAGTAATCTGAAACCCGAGACCAACCGTTGGTTCGTGGCTATTATTTTTGTGTTGACCGCGGTGGCCGCATATCTCAGTAAGGATGTGCGCTTCGATGCCGACATGACCCACATAAACTTCATGACTCCGCAGCAGCGCACCGATATGGAATATTTCAGCCGCATGCATTCGGGTGCCGATTCGCTCAGACAGGTGTTTGTGGTGTCGCAAGGTGTCGATACCGACCGGGCGCTCGCTGTCAGTGATTCGCTGCAGAGCCGTATCGCAACGCTCAAAAAAGGTGTGGTGAAGCGGACGGCCGGACGTGCGGGGTTCATAGTTTCTTCCGAAGAACAACGCCGGAGGCTGGACAGGTGGCAACGTTTCGCCGACGAACATCGGACGCGCCTCATCGAAGATCTGGATAGGGAAGCATATTCCGCCGGATTTGCACCTGACGCATTCCGGGGTTTCCGGTCGATTCTCGCCCGGAAGTATGATGTAATAACCGCAGATTCACTCTGCGTAGTCACCTCACATATCTACGACCGGTATATTGCCCGCGGCGAGGTTACCGATGTGCTGTATGTGGAACCCGAAGATGCAGCGAAGGTAGAGGAAATGTTCGCCGGAGACAATACCGCCGCTTTCGATGTCTCGCGGCTCGGCAGTTCGATCACTCGCCATCTGTCCGATAATTTCAATTTCATAGGGTGGGCATGCGGATTCATCGTCTTTTTGTTTCTGTGGATGTCGATGGGATCGCTTGAGCTTGCCGTCATATCATTTATACCGATGGCAGTGAGCTGGCTGTGGATATTGGGCCTTATGTCGGTGCTCGGAATCAGTTTCAACATCGTGAACATAATCCTTGCCACTTTTATCTTCGGCCAGGGCGACGATTATACGATCTTTATGACCGAAGGAGCTTCGTATGAATACACATGGCGCCGCAGGGTGCTGGTTTCATACCGCAGTTCGATTATCGTGTCGGCATTGATCATGTTTATCGGTATAGGAACTCTGATATTTGCCAAGCATCCTGCATTGCGTTCACTTGCTGAGGTCACAATAGTGGGAATGTTGTCGGTTGTGATCATGGCATATACACTGCCTGTGTTTTTCTTCCGCCGGCTTGTGGGCGACAACGACGGGGCGATACGACGCAGACCGATCCGTATTCTGCCGTTGCTGCGCTACATCCTGTTTAAGAGTCTCCCGCAATCGTGGCGCCTATCGGCATTGTCGCAACTTGTCGGCATAAGGGTAAAGATGACATCCCGGATAGAGATACCGCAAGGTTGCCGGGTTTACTGCCTCCGCAAGTCGCACATAGATGAGATAATACTCCGAAGTGTGGTGTCGGGTGCGGAGCTTACATCCGACCCCAATGCTGATATACGTGCGGGTGTGCCTGTTGTAGGGCTGTTCATACTCGGGTCGGAAGATCTTGCGCCACTCGACTCTCCGGTTCTCTGTTCCGGCGAAATAGTCGTGCATGCAGGGACCCCGATACTTAATGGCGATTTCTGCCGTTATTATGAAGAGACTCGTCGCCGTATGACACCTCTGCTCCTCGGCGCGGCTCATTTCGCGCCGTTGGTTATCGACCGCTACCGCTATAAGGAAAATGATATTTTCCGACAGGTGCGTCGGTCGATGCCCGTTATAATTCGGGAATCTCTTGCCGTTGCTTGCGAAGACGACATTGACATTGTCGACACCGGCTATGGCCAAAAGGCGTTGCTGCTGGCGCTTCTGCATCCCAACCGCACGGTCAATGTGTCGTTTGCCGAACCGTCGAATGCCGAGGTGCTCCGTATCTGTGCCGAGGGCATAGCACCCAATATCCGTATAAAAGAACAAAACTAAACTTAGAGCTTGTTTAATAATAAATGTTGCCGATAGGGTCGCATATCCAGAGACTGATTTCGTCGTGTGACGAAGGAGTGTACGTGTGTACACGACTGAGGAACAGGA
>ERZ1027039.5-NODE-5-length-138824-cov-19.293617_pt1 | contig 138824 bp, 99 predicted proteins | sample MGYA00519438_ERZ1027039 | MGnify/ENA primary metagenome ERZ1027039 (study PRJEB26926, sample SAMN06164810) | human gut metagenome | biome: ENVO:00009003; feature: ENVO:2100002; material: ENVO:00002003 | host: Homo sapiens | place: USA | collected 2012 ...
GAGATGACGTCGAGTCTCGTGGGCTCGGAGATGTGTATAAGAGACAGGCATTAACAGATGTGATTTCTGAGAAACGGCGGCTGGAAAGCCGCCGCCCCATAGGCCGCCCCATAGGCCGCCCCATAGCCTTAACGGTATTTGTTGACGGTGGAGGCGAGGCGGGTGATGTCGTCGACACGCTCCACGAGTTCGCCCTGACGGTTGATGACGAAGGTGACGGGGAGGGTGGTGACATTGTATGTGGCGAGCACGGTGACGCCATCCTTGGGGGAGTTGTAGACGGTGGTCCAGGGGAGGTTGCGGGCCGACTGGCGCCACTGGAATTCGTCGGGGTCGACACCGATCTGATAGATCTCGACGCCTCCGGCCTGACGGATACGGTTAAGTTCGACGTTGGTGGCGGGGGAGTTGTCGGCGGTGTAGGCTATGAAGCTGACGAGGGTGACATTGCCTTTGGCCACGGCATCGGAGAGCCGGCGCGTGGCACCCTTCTCGTCGGCGAGGGCGATGTCGGGGTAGCCGATGCTCGGAGCCTGCAACACCACGGGCTGCGAGGGTGAGACGGCGGCCTTGCTCGAGAGATAAAGCTCTTTGAGCAGGGGTGTGCGGGGATCGGCGGGACGTTGCTGCGTAAACGCGTTGGCCACGGCGCCGATGATGCGGAGGTCGCGGCGGTCGGCGGGGTTGAACAGGCGCGCGCCGCCCACGTTGTGAAACACCAGATAGTAGGAGGTGATGTCGGCGGGATCCTGCAGCATCAGTTCGGCCAGACTGCGTTTGAGCTGCGCGTCGGAGGCGGCGGCAGCGGCGCCGTTCTTGGCCACGGCGGCAGCGATGAGGTCGTTGGCCTGCTGCATGCGGTCGGCCGAGGCGGTGCCGGAGATGCGCGCCGACTTCTGAAAGTCGGTGGCGGAGGCGCTGAAGCTGATCTGCTCGATGGAGTCGACGGGGAAATAGGCCTGCGCGCCGTCGAGACTGAGGCGGAGCAGCTCGGGATGGCCGAAGGGAGTACCCGTGATCAGGAACGTGCCGTCGTCGGCGATGGTGGCGGTGTCGACAGGATACCACCCGCCGCGGCCGTCGGGAGCCTCGGCAATAATCCGGCGCCCTGCGGCGCCCTCGACCGTGCCGGCGGCCGACCAGCGCGGCTCGGAGCATGCGGCGAGCATGAGGATTGCGACAATGGAGAGGATGGCTGCGCTGAGGCGGCCCGGGCGCAGTGCAAAGAGGGAATTGCTCATGTCGGGGAAGGGCTTATTCAAACTGTGCGGCGATTTTGGCGGCGATCTCCTCCATCTCCTCTTTGGGGAGGGTGAGTTTGTCGCCGCAGAAGTTCATCTCGCAGCCGAGATTCATGGGCACGAGGTGCACATGGCAGTGGTTCACGTCGAGGCCGATGACGGTGATGCCGACCTTCTTGCAGGGGATGGCCTTGCGGATGGCGGCGGCCACGCGTTTTGCAAAGATCATGAGCGAGGAAAGCTCCTCGTCGGTGAGGTCGAAGATATAGTCGGTCTCCTTGCGGGGAATCACGAGCACATGGCCGGGATGGACGGGGTTGATGTCGAGGAAAGCGAAGTGATCCTTATCCTCGGCGACCTTATAGGAGGGGATTTCGCCGGAGGCGATACGTGAAAAGAGGGTAGACATATTATAATAGCTTGGAAACCGGCGGTGTCAGAAGCCGATTTCGGTGATTTCAAACTTCATGACGCCTGCGGGGACGCGGATTTCGACCACTTCGCCCTTGCGGTGGCCCAGGAGGCCCTTGGCGATGGGGGTGGAGGCGCCGATCTTCTTGTCGCGGAGATTGGCCTCGGAGTCGGCCACGATGGTGTATTCTACCTCCATGCCGTTGGCCACGTTGCGCATCTTCACGCGCGACATGATGGCGACTTCGTCGGTCGAAAGCTTGCTCTCGTCGATGATGCGGGCGTTGGCCACGAGATCCTTGAGTTTGGCAATCTTCATTTCGAGCATGCCCTGGGCTTCCTTGGCGGCGTCGTATTCAGAGTTTTCCGACAGGTCGCCCTTGTCGCGTGCTTCGGCTATTGCGGCGGAGATGCGGGGACGTTCTACGCTTTCGAGGAAAGCGATCTCCTCCATCTTCTTCTTATAGCCATCTTTAGTCATGTAGGTGAGAGCCATGATATTGGATGTTTGTTTTTTATTAGCGGATGTTGATGAACAATAGAGATTAACAGCGACATAAAAAGAATGTGCCCCGACCGAAAACCCCGGACGAGACCCAGACGTGATGTCGTGATTTCAATTGCCGCAAAGTTACGACAACTTTTGTCAATCTCCAAATTTCCCCGCCAAATTTTCCATTTTGAAAAGAATTGACTAACTTTGCGCTATTATTATAAGGAAATGAATATAAAAAGAATCATGATAATGGCCGCCGGGTGCACCATGCTGGCGGCATCGCTGCCGGCGATGGCCGACGGCGACGTGCAGCTCCCCACAACCCCCTCGGGCAACAATGTGGTCGACGAGGTGGCATGGACCATCGGCGACCAGCCGATCTACAAGAGCGACGTGGAGGAGGCCTATCAGCAGGCACTCTACGAGCGCATGCCCATCAAGGGTGACCCCTACTGCGTTTTCCCCGAGCAGCTGGCCATAGAGAAACTGTTTCTGCACCAGGCCGACATCGACACCGTGGAGGTGGCCGAGTCGATGGTGTCGCTGGCCGTGGACCAGCGCATGAACTATCTGATCACCAACCTCGGATCGAAGGAGAAGGTGGAGGAATATTTCCGCCGCCCGCTGTCGGAAGTGCGCACCACCATGCTCGACGGCATGCGCAACCAATATCGCGTGCAGGAGGTGCAGCGCTCGCTGACAAAGGATTTCAAATCCACTCCGGCCGAAATCCAGCGCTATTTCACGCAGCTCCCCCCCGACTCGATACCCTACGTGCCCCTGACGGTGGAGGCCGAGATCATCACCATCCAGCCGCGCATCCCGCAGGAGGAGATCGACGACGTGAAGTCGCGTCTGCGCCAGTATGCCGACCGCGTGAACAAGGGTGAGAGCGATTTCTCGACCCTCGCGATCCTCTATAGCGAGGATCCCGGCTCGAGCGTGCGCGGCGGCGAGATCGGTTTCATGGGGCGCGGCCATCTTGAGCCTGAGTATGCTGCCGTGGCCTTCAACCTCAACGACACCAAGAAAGTGTCGAAGATAGTGCAGACGCAATACGGCTACCATATCATCCAGCTGATAGAGAAACGCGGCGACCGCGTGAACACCCGCCACATACTGCTGCGGCCCAAGGTGGCCGAGCACGACCTGAACGATGCCCTGCAGCGCCTCGACTCGGTGCGCACGCAGATCGTCGACCAGAAGCTCTACACTTTCGAGGAGGTGGCGCCCATCATCTCGCAGGACAAGGACACGCGCAACAACTCGGGGCGCATGATCAACCAGGCCGACGGCACCACCCGTTTCGAAATGAAGGATCTGCCGCAGGAGGTGGCCCGCAAAATCGACACGATGGAACCGGGCGAGATCTCCGAGGCATTTATCATGAAGGATCCGCGCCGCGACCAGGACATAGTGGCCATGGTGAAACTCACCAACCGCATCCCAGCCCACAAAGCCAATCTCTCCGACGACTATCAGACCATCAAGGGGATGTATGAGAACTCGGCCAAGCAGGAGATTGTGCGCAAGTGGCTCTCGAAGAAGATCAAGGAAACTTACGTGAAGATCGAAGACAACTGGGTCACCGGGTGCGAGTTCATCCATCCTGAATGGCTCAACCGCTGATAAGCAATGAAGCGCAACGAAGCAGCCCGCCGCGGGGGCCTGCAATGGGTCCTGATCTTCGCCGCCGCCATGGTGGTGGCGACGCTCTGGGCGCAGACACCCGGCAAGCCCGGGCCGGCCGCCCTGGCCAAGGCGCGCGCAGCGATGCTGAAGAAGGACACCTCCCCTATCCGTCCGACCATACCTCACGCCAGCCGCAACACCACCTCGAAGGTGTTTCTTGAGCGTGCCAACGAGCTGCGCAGGGTGAATGGCGCCGACTACCAGATTGTGACGGGGGATGTGGAATTTCGCCGCGGGGGTATGTTTATGTATTGCGACTCGGCGCATTTCTACGACGCGCCCGGAGCCGTGGAGGCTTTCGGCAATGTGCGCATGCGTCAGGGCGACACGCTCCATGTCTATGCCGACTATCTGATCTACACCGACACCACGCAACTGGCGGTGCTCTTTGCCGATTTCGGCAGAAAGGTGAGGTTGATCAACCGCGATGTGACTCTCACCACCGATATTTTCAACTACGACCTCGGCATCGACCTGGGATTCTACGAGGTGGGGGGAGTGCTCACCGATCCGAAGAACGAACTGACGTCGGTCTACGGCGAATACTCGCCCACGACGAAGGACGCGCTTTTCCGTGAGGATGTGAAACTGACCAGCCGCAGCGAGCGCGACACCATGCGCATCTTCTCGGAGCAGCTGCTCTACAACACCGGCACGCATATCGCTCTGCTCGACACTACTTCCACCATAATCTCGCACGACGGCACAATTCACACCACAAGCGGAGTCTACAACACCGAGACGGAGGAGGCCGACCTCTACAGCCGCTCCTTAGTGGTGGCCCGCAACGGCAACACGCTCACGGGCGACACGCTCTATTACAACCAGCGCAAGGGCTACGGCCACGCCGAGGGGAATGTGGTGATGACCGACACCACCCGCAAGGCTATCCTCACCGGCGGCCGGGGCGTATATTTCGAGACAGCCGACAGCGCCCGCGTGTGGGGCCGCGCTCTCGCCCGCGAGTATTCGCAGGGCGACACACTCTATCTCCACGGCGACACCATCCGCACCTGGCGCGTGATCTCCCTTCCCCCCGCCCCTGACACGCCCGGCGCGGCGCCAAAGGAGATTCCCCTTGATTCGGTGGAGATTCCGCTCGATTCAGTGGCGATTCCCCTTGATTCGGTGGAGGCGGCGGCTCCGAAGCCTGTCGCGCCGGCTTTGCCCGATACGGTCCATTATCTGGCGGCATACCCCAATGTGCGCTTCTTCCGTAGCGACATGCAGGGCATCTGCGATTCAATGGCGTTTGTGAGCCGTGATTCACTGCTGCATATGCACCGCCACCCGGTGGTGTGGAATGGCGAAAGGCAGATTTTCGGAAATATCATCACGGTGCATCTCAATGATTCCACGGTCGACTGGGCGCGTCTGCCCGATTTCGGATTCATGGCCGAGCATATCGACGAGGAATTCTACAATCAGCTCACCGGCAAGGAGATGTTTGCCACTTTCGAGAAGGGGCATCTGCGCCACCTCGATGTGAGCGGCAATGTGCAGGCCATAATGCTTCCCCAGGAAAATGACTCCACCTATAATAAAATAGCGAATGTGGAGAGTTCGTATCTCGCAGCCGATTTCAACGGCAACAACATTGAGAAAATGAAGCTGTGGTCCGAGACTTCGGGCACGATGACGCCGCTCTATCTGGCCCGCCGGCAGCTCTATTATCTCCCGGCTTTCCGGTGGTTCGCGCCGCTGCGCCCCGTCTCGCCCGAGGATGTCTTCATTGTGCCGCGCGAGATGAAGGAGCTGATGGCCGAGCCCCCCTTCGGCTCTTCCCGCCCCCGGTAAAAGGCCGGCGGTTAAAAAGACCGGCGGTTTATATGTCGGCGGTTAAAAACCGCCGCTCCATACCCCGCCGCCCTATTCAAAATTCAAAATTGGATGAAAGCTCTTACTTCTGATCTTCTGCAGTTCCTTAATGAATCGCCTTGCAATTTCCTGGCGGTCAAGAATGTTATAACCAGGCTCGAACGTGCCGGCTTCTTGGAGGCCGATATGGCCGAGCCTTGGACGCTCGCCCCGGGCGACCGCCGGTATGTGGTGAAAAATTCGTCGGCGATTTTCGCTTTCGTCGTGGGGAGCGACACTCCCGCGGCGGGGTTCCACATCATCTCGGCCCACAGCGACTCGCCCGGCTTCCGCATCAAACCCAACGCCGAAATCGTGGGGGAAGGGGGCATGGTGACGCTCAACACCGAGGTCTACGGCGGGCCGATTCTCTACACTTGGTTCGACCGCCCGCTCTCCATCGCGGGCCGTGTGACGGTGCGTTCGTCCGACCCTCTCAATCCCGATACGCGGATGGTGAATTTCGGCCGTCCGCTGCTCACTATCCCCCATCTTGCAATCCACTTCAACCGCGCCGTGAACGAGGGGAACCCGCTGTCGCGCCAGCGCGACATGCTGCCCGTGCTTGGCCGCGTGGAGAAGCCCGAGGAGGCCAAGGGACTGCTCACCCGCATGGTGGCCGACGAGTTAGGCGTGAAACCGGAGGAGATTCTCGATTTCGACCTGACGCTCTACGACACCACTCCGGCCTGCACTTTCGGACTGAACAACGAGTTCATATCATCGGGGCGCATCGACGATCTGGAGATGGTCCACGCCGCCGTGACCGCTCTGTGCGACGCCGCCGAGAAGCGCCCCATGGCCGAGGCCACGCGTGTGGTTGCCATCTTCGACAACGAGGAGACCGGCTCGGGCACCAAGCAGGGGGCGGCCTCGCCCATCCTCAGCTCCATTTTCCGCCGCATCTGCGCCTGCCGCGCAGCCGCGGGCGCCGACAGTTTCAGCGACTATTCGCGCGCCGTGGCCCGCTCGTTCATGATTTCGGCCGACAACGGCCACGCTCTGCACCCCAACTACACGTCGAAACAGGACCCCACCAACCACCCCATCCAGGGGGACGGACCGGTGGTGAAAATCAACGCCAACTGCAAATATATGACCGACGGACGCTCGGCCGGCATCTTCCGCGCCATCTGCGCCGACGCCGGCGTGCCATGCCAGAGCTTCGTGAACCACAGCGACACCCCCGGAGGCTCCACCTTAGGCAACATCCTCACCTCGCAGATCGAACTGGAGGGGGTCGACATGGGCGCCCCGCAATGGGCCATGCACTCGGTGCGCGAGACAGCCGCCGTGGCCGACCACCTCTACACGGTGGAGGCGTTCACCCGTTTCCTCACCCTCTGAGGGCATCGCGGCTCCCCGTCGACCGGCGCCGCGGAATATCGGGTCAATTACCCGCGTAATATTGGGTTAATTATGGGAAAATGTGTAACTTTGCGCTAAGAAACATGATTGAACGAATCGTAATAATCGACCAGGCCGACCCCGTGAGCTTCTACGGGGTGAACAACGCCAACATGCAGCTGATACGCAACCTCTTCCCGAAGTTGCGCATGGCCGCCCGCGGGTCGGTGATAAAGGTCATCGGCGACGACGAGGAGACCGCCCTCTTCGAGCGGAAGATCAAAGAGCTGGAGGCCTATTGCGCCAAATACAACAAACTCACCGAGGAGGTGATCCTCGACATCGTAAAGGGTAACCAGCCCGCCAAGATGAAAGCCGACGACGTGATCATCTACGGCGTCAGCGGCAAACCGATCCAGGCACGCACGCCCAACCAGCAGAAACTGGTGGAGGCGGTGCTGCACAACGACCTCACTTTCGCCCTCGGCCCCGCCGGCACGGGCAAGACCTACGTGGCCATCGCCCTGGCGGTGCGCGCCCTGAAAAACCGCGAGGTGAAGAAAATCATCCTCTCGCGCCCCGCGGTAGAGGCAGGCGAAAAGCTCGGATTCCTCCCCGGCGACATGAAGGACAAGATCGACCCCTATCTGCAGCCCCTCTACGACGCGCTCGAGGATATGATACCCGCTGTGAAGCTCAAGGAGTACATGGAGACCAAGGTGATCCAGATAGCCCCGCTGGCATTCATGCGCGGCCGCACCCTCAACGACGCCGTGATCGTGCTCGACGAGGCGCAGAACACCACCACCCACCAGATCAAGATGTTCCTCACCCGCATGGGCATGAACGCCAAGATGATAATCACCGGCGACGCCACCCAGATCGACCTGCCCCGCACCACGCAGTCGGGTCTAATACAGGCCCTGCACGTGCTGCGCGATGTGCCCGGCATAGGCCGCGTGGAGTTCACCAAGAAAGATATAGTGCGCCACGCCCTGGTGCAGCGCATCGTGGAGGCCTATGCCCGCGCCGATGCCGAAAACGAAGCCGGCAACGCCCGGCAGCAACACCACACACCCTCATCCGCAGAATAACATATCACATAAAATATAAGAGTCAATGGAAACTCTGCTTAAAACCAACTTCAACCTCCCCGGCCAGACTGCCGTTTATCACGGTAAAGTCCGCGACGTATACACCATCAACGACAACCTGCTGGCCATGGTGGCCACCGACCGCATCTCGGCATTCGACGTCATCCTCCCCAAAGGCATCCCCTTCAAGGGACAGGTGATCAACCAGATCGCCTCCTACTTCCTGCAGTCGACCGCCGACATCGTGCCCAACTGGCGCCTTGCCGACCCCGATCCCATGGTCACCGTGGGCTACCGCTGCCAGGGATTCCCCGTGGAAATGATCATCCGCGGCTATCTCACCGGCTCGGCATGGCGCGAATACGCCGCCGGCAACCGCACCCTCTGCGGCGTGCAGCTCCCCGAAGGGATGAAGGAAAACCAGAAATTCCCCGAACCCATCATCACCCCCACCACCAAGGCAGCCGAAGGGCACGACGAGAATATCTCGCGTGAGGAGATCATAGCCCAGGGCCTGGTCAGCGAGGAGGATTACGCACAGATGGAGGCCTACACCCGCCGCCTCTTCGCCCGCGGCACCGAAATGGCCGCCAAGAAGGGTCTGATCCTCGTCGACACCAAATACGAATTCGGCAAACGCGACGGCAAGGTGATTCTCATCGACGAGATCCACACCCCCGACTCGTCGCGCTACTTCTATGCCGAGGGCTACGAGGAGCGCTTCGCCAAAGGCGAGCCTCAGCGTCAGCTTTCCAAGGAATTCGTGCGCCAGTGGCTCATCGAGCATGGCTTCATGGGCAAAGAGGGACAGCAGGTGCCCGAAATGACCCCTGAATTCTGCAACGAGGTGTCGCAGCGCTATATCGAACTTTACGAGCACATCACCGGCCTGAAGTTCCAGCCCGCGCCCTCCGACAATCTTGAGCGCCGCATAGAGCTGAACCTGCTCGACTGCATCAACAACCTCGAAAAATAACACCTTGGAAATCGAGGCGGAAAAAGTCACTCCCTACGCGCCGGGCCAGGCCAAAGGCAAGCAGGTGGAGGCGATGTTCGACAACATCGCCCCCGCTTACGATTTCATGAACCGCGCGATGACCCTCGGCATCGACCGCGCATGGCGCCGGAAAGTGGTGGCCGAGGCCGCCGCGTGCGCTCCGGCACGTGTGCTCGACATCGCCACCGGCACCGGCGACCTGGCCATCGCGCTGGCACGCGCCATTCCCGGCGCCGCAATCACCGGCGCCGACCTCTCGGCGGGGATGCTCGCCGTGGGGCGCCGGAAAGTTGAAGAAGCGCGGCTCGACAGCCGCGTCGACCTCGTGCAGGCCGACTGCATGCACCTTCCGTTCGACACCGGCAGTTTCGACGTGGTGACCGTGGCTTTCGGCGTCCGCAACTTCGAGCACCTGCTGCAGGGCTACACCGAGATGCGGCGGGTGCTGCGTCCCGGCGGCCGGCTGGTGGTGCTGGAACTGTCGGTGCCCCCGTCGGCATTGGTGCGCCCCTTCTATCGCTTCTACACCCGCTGCATCATCCCCTTTGCGGGCCGGCTGGTGTCGGGCGACTCGGCCGCCTACCGCTATCTGCCGCAGTCGATAGCCGCCATGCCTCAGGGGCCCGACATGCTGCGGCTCATGGCCGAAGCCGGCTTCACCGACAACCGTCTGCGCCGGCTCACCCTCGGCGTCGCCACCATCTACACCGCCACATCCTGACCCCGTGGCACCCACACCCCTCTAACCCTCTCTCACTCTAATCCTCTCAACTCCCTCCCCCTCTCCATTCCTCTCAGTCGCCATTCACCATTATTCATAACTCCAAAATGAAATTTCTCAACTGCCTTTGCGCTGCCGCCATCGCTCTGATGCCCGCCACCGCTGCCGCCGACGAACTGCTGCCGGCAATGACAGCGATGACCGACGGCGTGTGCGCCGTCAACAGCGCCAAAGCTCCCGGCTATGCCGAGCGCGGAAGGCTGATGATTGCCGACGGCAACTATCGAGGCGCCGCCGACCAGCTGCGCCGGGCCATCAAACTCAATCCGCAGCCCGACAACCAGCGCGAGGCCGCCGAATATTACCTCTGCGTGGCCGCCGCCCACATCCCCGGCGAAGATGCGGCAGGCCTTTTTTCGGCGTTTCTTAACAAATATCCCGGCTCGCCCTACCGCACCCGTGCCATGCTGGGGCTGGCGGGAGCAGTGTTTGACAGCGGCGACTATGCCGGCGCTCTCACACTCTACCGCTCGATCAACCCCAAGGCGCTGAGCGAGGCCCAGGCCAACCTGCAGGCCTACAACGAGGGCTACTGCGAACTGAAACTCGCCCGCTACGATCGTGCCGAAGCGCTCTTCACGCCCCTGTTGTCGACCGACCGCGCCAACGGCGCCCGGTTCTACCTCGCATATATAAAATATGTGCAAGGCGACTACAAGGCCGCTCTCGACGGCTTCTCCAAGGTGGTGCCCGGCGACTCCTACCCCGAACGCATGGCGCCCTACTATCTGGCGCAGCTCTATTACCGCAACGGCGACTACAACCGCGCCCTCACCCAGACACGCAAACTGCTCGGCGGCGACTGCCCCGCGGAATATCTTCCCGAAATGCAGCGCGTGGCAGGCGAATCGTGCTACGAGCTGGGCGACCGCAAAGCCGCCATACCCCTGCTGAAGAAGTATGTGGCCGCCGTGGAGTCGCCACAGCCCTCGGCGCTCTATATCCTCGGTCTCGACGCCTACGATTCAGCCGACTATCCCCGCGCCATAAAACTGCTGCAGCCCGTCACGCAGCTCGACAATGCCATGGGTCAGGCCGCATACCTCGTTCTCGGACAGGCCTATATGCAGCAGGGCAAATATGATTCGGCCATGCTCGCCCTCGACCAGGCCGTGCGCCGCGCCTACGATTCCAAAGTCACTGAGCTGGCCGCCTACAACTATGCCGTCAGCTCGTCGCAGGGGGGCGTGGTGCCCTTCGGATCATCCGTGACGCAGTTTGAAAACTTCCTGCGCGACTATCCCGACTCCGAGATGGCTCCCGCCGTGGCCGACTACATCATCAACGGCTATATCCTCGACAACAACTATGCCGCCGCTCTGCGCGCCATCGAAAATATCAAGCGCCCCACCGACCGCATCCTTGCCGCCAAGCAGCAGGTGCTCTACATGTATGGTGCCCGACAACTGCAGGCCGGCCGCACCGATGACGCCGTGAAATATCTCACCGAGGCCCGTTCGCTTGGCCGCTTTTCGGCTGAAACCGCCTCGGAATCATGTCTGTGGCTCGGCGAAGCCCTCTACCGCAAGGGTGACTACAAACGCGCCGTGGAAAATTACGAACGCTTCCTGCGCGAGACACCCGCCGACAACGCCAACCACGCGCTGGCGCTCTACGACATGGCCTATGCCCGCTTCGCCCTCAAGGAATTTCCCTCCGCCGCCACATATTTCGACCGCTTCCTCAGCGACCGCGGCAGTCGCGGCGGCGCGCTGGCCGCGCTCCGCGCCGACGCCTTGAACCGCAGGGGCGACTGCAGCTATTACGCCAAGGATTTCCAGAAGGCCGACGCCGACTATGCCCGCGCCATAGCGGCAGCGCCCGAAGCCGCCGACTACCCCATGTTCCAGCAGGCCGTGATGAAGGGTCTCATGCGCGACCACAAGGCAAAGATCGCGGCATTGGCCTCGATGATGGAGCGGTTCCCCTCCTCGGCTCTTATCCCCTCCGCGCTGCTCGAGACGGGAGAAAGCTACTCCGAATCGGGCGACAACGCCTCGGCCATCGCCACCTACACATCGCTTGCCGAACGCTTCCCCTCCACCCCGCAGGGACGCCAGGGCGCGCTGCTGCTGGCCATAGCGCAACTTAATTCAGGCAGTCGCGACGAGGCCATAGCCTCCTATAAACGCGTAATCACCGATTACCCCACATCGGAGGAGGCGCAGGCCGCCGCCGAAGACCTCAAGCATATTTATGCCGACATGGGCGACATCCCCGCCTATACCCGCTTTCTGGCATCCGTGCCCGACGCACCGAAGCTGAAGCATGGCGAAATGGTGGCGCTGCTCCTCGAGGGTGTGGAGAAAGCCGCCGAGGCAGGCCGCTACAACGACGCTCTCCGTCAGGGTGAGGAACTTGTGGAGGCTTATCCCGACGCTCCGCAGGCTGTTGAGGCCCTCGCCATCATCGCACCCGTCTACGAGAAGCAGGGCAAACCCACTCAGGCGCTCGAGGCCTACACGCAGCTTGCAGCCAAAGCCTCGGGCGAACTCACCGTCAACAAGGCCCGCATGGGCATCGTGCGCATCAACCGCGACTTAGGCAACGACGCCGGTGTGATCGAGGCCGCCGACAGGCTGCTGGCATCGTCGTCGCTCGGCATCGACGACCGCAACGAGGTGATGCTGGCCCGCGCGCTGGCTCTGCGCAATCAGGGCGACGCGGATGCCGCCCGCGACATCTTCGAGTCGCTTGCCGCCGATCCCGCCACTGTCACCGGCGCCAAGGCCTCATATTATCTGGCCCAGCAACTCTTCGACGAAGAGAAGACCGACCGCGCTCTCACAGCCGTCAACGCCCTCATCGACTCGAACACCCCCCAGGAATACTGGCTCGCCCGCGGCTTCATACTGCTGAGCGACATCAACCGCCGCAAGGGGCAGACATTCGAAGCCGACGAGTATCTGCGGTCGCTCCGCGAGAATTATCCCGGCGATGAAGCCGATATTTTCCAGATGATCGACTCCCGTCTGGCAGAATCAAAAAAGCACTAACCCGCTCACAGCAATGAAAACCCAGCATATCGTCACAGCGCTCATCCTTGCCTCCTCGCTCCCGTTCACCTCGGCAGCGCAGGATCTCGACCGCGAAATCACCATCGACCGCGACATTGTGCCCGCCCAGCGTGCCGCCGCGCGTCCGGTGGTCTTCCCCGCGCTCTCCGCTCCGCAGGCCAAGGCCGACCCGCTGACTCTGCGCGAATCCGCGCAACCGACCCCCGTCACTCCCGGAATCGGTCTTTTCGAACCTGCCACCAACGGCGGCGTATTCCCTCTTTCGCCCTGGCGCGGTTATGCCGACTTAGGCTATTTCCCCACTGTCAATGCCTCCCTCTCGGCAGGCTACGACGTGATTTCAAGCAACCGGCAGCGCCTCAATCTCTGGCTCCAGACCAACAACCGCAGCTATAAGGCCGACAAAAAGCACGACCTCTGGGACGGTCACAAATGGAACGCGTTCGACTTCACTTTCGGCGCCGGATTCGCTCAGCGCTTCGGCAGCTACAACATCCTGAAAATCGCCACCGACCTCTCTTCGTCGTCATGGAATGCTCCTGAGGAATGGACCGTCAGCGACAAGGGCGGCAACTTCCGCTGGAACATCGGCGCCGGCTTCGACGGCCGCATCAACCCGCGCATGACCTACGGTGCCACCGCCCGTTTCGGCATCTTCAACAACCGCAAAATCAAGAACCTCGCCCCTGCTGCCGCACCGTCGGTCAACGAGAGCAGCTTCGGCATAGGCGCATGGATGCGCGGCGAAATCGGCACCCGCGTGGCCTACGGCGTGCGGCTTGAGGGTGAGTTTTTCAGCTACAACCACTTCCAGACCCCCGAGATGCTGTTGCTGAGCGACGCCGGCGACAATCTGCTGACCGCACAGAAGGGCAAGACTATCGGCAAAATCGATGCCACCCCCTTTGTTGAATACAATTCCGGCATATTCACCGGTCATCTCGAGGCCGACCTCGGCAGCCGCACCGGTCAGGATGAGAAATTCCATGTGGCGCCCCGACTGTCGTTGGCTCTCAACCCCGGCTCGATGTTCGGGATTTGGGTGAATCTCAACTCGGGCTATCAGGCCAACAATTTCGCCCGTCAGTTTGAAATCTCGCGCTACGCCGATTCCCGCATCACCAACTATTACAGCGACCTCGACGCCGCCATCCAGGTTGGATTCCGCGTGGGTCCCTTCCATGGAGCCTCGCTCACCCTCACAGGCGACTACGCCAACAGCGACAACTGGGCGTCGCCCGTGAGCCTGTTTTCCGACAACACACCATATGCCGTGACCAATTTCTTCGCTCCGGTGAAGGTTAAAGGCGCCAAATTCGGCGCACGCATCGACTGGCAGTTCCGTAGCTTCCTGTCGCTGGCACTGCAATATGAAACCGCCACCGGCGGCGACAACGACCTCGACGAGGCATGGATCGACTGGTATGACCGCGCCCGCAGCGTCTTCTCGGCCGAAATCGCCCTCCGTCCCATCAAGCCTCTCACCGTCGACCTCGGCTTCGAGGGGCGCTTCCGCCGCCGTCAGCTCACCTGCACCATGGTCACCTGGCAACCGTTCGAAAACGCCCCCGCCGAGACCACACCCCTGATGAGCTACGCCAAGCTGCGCGACATGGTGAACCTGCGTCTGGGCGCCGCCTGGCAGTTCACTCCGCAGCTCACCGGTTTTGTCCGCTTCGACAACCTGCTGAACAAACGCACCGATCTCATATTCAACGTTCCCGCCCAGGGCTTCACGGGCCTCTTCGGCGTGGGCTATAAATTCTGATCCGCCGCAACTGTCATGACCAAAGGCTCCAACCGTCCGCGTCTGCTGCGCGAAACCGCCGAAATTGCCCTCACGCTCATCAAGCGCTACATCGAAGGGGAACTGATGGAGCGGTTCTCCATGCGCCGCGTGTCGGCTCCGCTCTTTCTCGAGGCTGACTCGCCTCTCCACGATCCGGGCGACAAGGTGGCCATAAGCCTCCCCCACCGCCGCGGCGAGTTCGCCATTGTGCGCGGCCTCGACCGCTGGCTGCGCGAACAGCTCGTGCGCTACGACATAGCTCCCGGTTTCGGAGTGTTCACCGTGATGCAGGCTCTGCGCCCCGAACTGCCCGAGACGGCCACTCAGTCGTGCCACGTCAGCGCCTGGGCATGCCAGTATATGATCACCCCCGAGGAGGCGGTCACCGAGCGCCTGATCGAGATGGCGCGTGTGATCTATTCGCTTCTGCTCGACACCGAACGGATGATTCTCGACAAATTTCCCCACCTGTCGGCCACCCTCCCCGAGAAACTGGTGCCGGTCGACACCGACGAGCTTGCCCGCCGCTACCCCGAGCTGTCGCCCGGGCGACGCGAATACACCTGCCTCCACGCCGCCGAAAACCGCGCTCTGCTCGTTATCGACGACCTCAAAGCCCGCTTAGTGGTCTGGAACCCCGAAGCAGGGTGCCCGCTCACCCTTGCCGAAATGAGCATCGACAGCGCTCCAGCCGCCACATCGGTGGGCGGCACGCTGCTGCGCGACCAGATCGCCATGCAGATACTCCACCAGCCCCACCTGCTACAATAATCCTTCTCTGCTACAGTAACTCCCCTACATTCGCTTTTCAACCTCCCGCCATGCGCATCGACATCCTCACCGTCCTCCCCGAAATGTTCGACTCACCCCTCAACTGCTCCATTCTGAAAAGGGCGCAGACCAAGGGACTGGCCGAGTTTCATGTCCACAACCTTCGCGACTACACCACCAACAAGCACCGCAAGGTCGACGACTACCCCTTCGGCGGCGAGGCCGGCATGGTAATGCAGGTGGAGCCGGTGGATCGCTGCATAGCAGCCCTCAAAGCCGAGCGCGACTACGACGAAGTGATCTTCACCTCGCCCGACGGCGATCTGCTCGACCAGCACATGGCCAACTCCATGTCGTTGCTCAACAACATCATAATCCTCTGCGGACATTACAAAGGGGTAGACTACCGCATCCGCGAGCATCTCATCACCCGGGAGATCTCAATCGGCGACTATGTGCTCACCGGCGGCGAGCTCCCCGCCATCATCATTTCCGACGCCATAGTGCGTCTGATCCCCGGCGTGCTCGGCGACGAGCAGTCGGCCCTCTCCGATTCCTTTCAGGACAACCTGCTGGCCGCGCCCGACTACACCCGGCCGGCCGACTACAACGGCTGGCGTGTGCCCGACATTCTCCTCTCCGGCCATGAAGCCCGCATCGCCGAGTGGCGCCACGAGCAGGCTCTCGAACGCACCCGCCGCCTGCGCCCCGACCTCTTGAAAAAACTCTGAGATAGAACTCTGAGATATTTTTTCTTGCCGCAACTAAATTTTTTTGTGGAGGGGTGTAGTTTTTCCGGGGATATTGCGTCTAATAAGTGTAACCATGACACAAACTGATGCAAAAAACAGCTAAAACTCAGCATTTCGACTTCCAGCAGATTGTGAAGGAGCAGAAGTCCACGATATATACGGTCTGCTATATGTTCGCGGCTTCCAAGATGGAAGCCGACGATCTCTTTCAGGAGACACTGATCAACATGTGGCAGGGATTTGACCGGTTTCGCGGCGACAGCTCTGTCAGCACATGGGTTTATCGCGTGAGCCTGAACACATGCATGTCGCATAAGCGGAAAAAGCAACTGAAAACAGTGCCTCTCGACGTATCCCATGAAATCCTGAGCGAAGACTCCCCTGCCGGACGCCGCAACGCCATGCTCCACGACCGAATCACACGTCTCGAGCCATTCGACAGAGCCATCGTCCTCCTCTGGCTTGAGGACATGTCGTACGACGAGATCGCCTCCATTGTGGGCATCTCGGTCAAGGCTCTAAGCGTGCGGCTCGTAAGAATCCGCCAGCAGCTGAAAAAACTCAATCCCCAAACCTCAGAAAAATAAAAGATATGGACGAACTCGATATGCTCCGTGACCAGATGGCCGCAATGAAGAGCGACCTCGACAAAAATGCCATTGTAAACGACCGCCTCATGCAGACGGTGATGAAAGAGCGCTCAAAAGGGCTCAACCGACTTGTTAACGCCGAAATAATCTTCATCCCCTTTCTTATATTGTTCTACATCGGGATCTGCCATGTAATGAAATTGTCGATATGGATTGCGGTGACAATGGCTATAGGCTGTATCATCAGCATGATTATTGACCTTAAGACAATGAAAGTATCCACGCGACTCATCAACAGCCTGAGCCTCCGCGATCTTCGCACATATCTTATCCGCCAGAAACGTCAGCGCACCATACAGCTGATCGTCGAACTTCCGCTTGCCATGGCATGGCTGGTATGGTTTCTCTTATCCTTATTAGGCAACAGCATGGCATTGAGAGACATGAACGATCCAACAACAGTTGGATGGATAAAATTCGCTGTAATCATAGCCACGGCAATAATAGCCCTGGTCGTTATTATCCTTGTTTACAGAAATTCCCAGCGCATCAACGACTCCATGATTAAAGAAATCGACTCTTTAGAGTAAAAAAGAAAAAATGAACAGAAAAGATTGTTCAACACTCTTTTCTGTTCATTTTTTACTATCGTTATTTTTATGGTCTTTTGCGGCGGGGGTTGGCGGGGAACCAACCTTTGCGCACGCGTTCACGCTGCTCGAAAACCTCGAGGATGGCCCAGAGGCTCGAGAAGGCAACCACGGCGAGCAGTGTCTGCCAGAAGAAATGACTCACCAGCAGCGAGGCGCCCCCGGCTATTATCGCCAGCAGCAGAAATCCCCACCAGCAACGCACTCCGAGATAATATTCACCTTTGATCACCAGAGGATGAAACAGTCCGATGATCAGAAAAACACTCAGCCCCAGCACCAGGCCTGTAAGATTATACTGCGCTAAAAATTCCAACATGTTGAAAACTTTCAAAATTATCAAAAGTGAATAACCGCCGACGTATGGAAGCCATGGAGCGGCGGTTTTTTACCGCCGGCTGACGCATGCATTGGGAGTTGTGGGGCGGCGGCTTTCCTGCCGCCGGCATCCGACATGCGGCTGTCACTTCTTTTCCAACGCCTTGTGGCGCGCATACGCTTTGGCCATGCGGGTGTGATAGCCGCGGGCGCGGGCACGCGGACCATTGTAGCGTAGGGCGAATTTCAGCCACTGGCGCTGCCGCAGCGACTCCACCATGCCGCAGTTTTTCAGGAATCCGGCAAACAGCTCGAGCTGATCGCGTTCCGAGCGGCTCATCCGCTCCACAAACTCCTCATGCGAGGAGCATCCGCAAAGTTTATAATTGAATCCGCCGATCTGAAACATGCCCCAGAAACATCCGTCGCAAGCTGCGGCGGGGTTAATCTCGCAGGCAGCCTCGTAGCGGGCATGCTGGGCGGCCTGATAGCCGCCATAGCGCTTGCGGTCGGGCGAACGGAAAATCACGGGGTGACTTTTGCGCGCCTTTTTGAGGTTCACGCCATGACGCGGCGCAAACTTCTGGTACATCGTAAGGTCGAAATTGAGAATCGGTTTGCCCGGGGCATAGAATCCCTCGTGCGATTTCCCCGCCTCGATGTCGACAACGGCCTTTATCGCGGCGGTCTCGATGCCCAGCTCCTCGGCAACCTCGCGGAAGTCGTCTTCGGTCAGACGCGAGAAATGACGGTCGGGCGAAGGATCGGGAATGGGAGCGATATTGGCCAAGTCGGTAAGGGGACGCGCATCGCCTGCGTCGGTCACCTGATGACCGGCGCAGGCGGCGAGTCCCTGGCTCAGAGCCAGGAGGGAGAGCAGCAGCAGTTTCACTTAGACTGTGCTATTTTTTCGAGTGTGCGGCGCAGCTGACCGTAGAATCGCTCTACTGCGGGGATATACATGCGTTCCGAGGGGGAGTGCACATCCTTCAGGGTCGGGCCGAACGAAACCATGTCGAGTTCGGGATAGTTCTGCTGGAACAGAGCGCACTCCAGACCGGCGTGGATGCCTTTGATGGCGGGACGCACGCCGTAGAGTTCCTCATAGGCGTCGGCAGCCATCTTCATCACGGGCGAGTCGAGGTTGGGAGTCCATGCGGGGTAGCCGTCGCCATGTTCAACGGTGGCACCGGCGAGGGAGAACAGTGCCTCCACCTGGTTGGCGATGTCGTATTTGCGGGAGTCGACACACGAGCGCTGCGAGGTGGTGACAACAATGCGGTTGTCATCCTTCATCTTCACCGAGGCGAGGTTGGTCGAGGTCTCGACCAGACCCTCCATGTCGCGGCTCCACGACTGCACGCCGTGAGGAGCGCTGTAGAGTGCCATCACCAGATTGCGGGTGGTGTTCTCGTCGATGGTGAACACCGGTTTGTCGGCGGTTTCGAGAGTGAGTTTTAGGGTGTTTTCCAGCCCTTTATATTCGTTGGCGATAGTTGCGGCATACTGGTTGAAGGCAGCCACCACGCTCTCTTTCTTCGACTTGTGTACGCCAAACACCACATGAGCTGCACGGGGGATGGCGTTGCGAAGGTTGCCGCCGTCGATTTCCGAAATGGTCACGGTGTCGTGAGCCTTCATGAGGCTGAAGAGGAAACGGGCCACAATCTTGTTGGCGTTGGCGCGACCGAGGTGGATGTCGCCGCCCGAATGGCCGCCCAGACCGTCGCGCACATCCATCAGGAAGTAGTGGAAATCTTCGGGAGCCATTGAACGGCCATACTTGAAGGTGGCCACGGTGTCGATGCCGCCGGCACAGCCTACGAAGATTTCGGCGTCATCCTCCGAGTCGAGATTGATGAGTATGGTGCCTTTCAGCTCACCCTTTTCCAGAGCGTTGGCGCCGGTCATGCCGGTCTCTTCGTCGACTGTAAAGAGAGCTTCAAGCGGACCGTGAACCAGATCGGGGTCGGTCATCACAGCCAGCGCGCCTGCCACGCCGATACCGTTGTCGGCGCCGAGGGTGGTGCCTTTGGCGCGCACCCATTCACCTTCCACGAGAGTCTCGATGGGGTTGTGTTCGAAATCGAATCCGGGGTGGTCGCTCTCGCACACCATGTCCATATGGCCCTGCAGGATAGTTGTGGGGGCATTCTCATGACCCTTCGAAGCGGGCTTGCGCAGAATCACGTTGCCCGCCTTGTCGGCCATGGCCTCAATGCCGTGAGCCTTGGCGAAATCGAGTATGAACCGGCGTATCTTCTCTTCCTTCTTGGAGGGACGGGGAATCTTGGTGATCTGGTCGAAAATTTCAAACACCGCCTGGGGTTTAAGGTCTTTTACTTCCATGACAAATCTTTTAAAATATCTTTGAGATTGAAAAATTCTGTTAAATGTTGGGTTTTGATGTGGCTAAGTTACAAAATAAAAATGAATTTCGGCAAAAAATTGCCATATCTTTCCTATATTTGTGCCCAAAACAGTGCAGACACCGATGAAAACCGTCATTGTCACCATTATCGCCGTAGTGGCGCTGCTTGCCATGGCGATAGCGCTGATAGGCGTAAAACAAATTTTCGTTAAAGGAGAACGGTTCTCACCGGGGCACGCCCACGATCTGCCACGCCTGCGCCGCCGCGCCCGCGAGCGACTTGAAGAACATAGGAATAATAAACACCACACAAACAATAACTGATGAAAAAATTTGCTTTCGCCGCTACGGCTGCCGCCGCCATCGCTTTTGCCGCATGCTCGGGCAACGAGGCTAATAAAGAGGACGCCGCAAAGGAAGCCACCCCCGCGAAGACCGCCAAGGTCGAGGGCGACGCATTCGCTCCCACCACCAACATCCGCTATTACGACATGGATTCGGTGATGGCCAACTACGACCTGGTAAAGACCTACAACGAGACCAACCTCCGCGCCACCCGCGAACTTGAAAACGCCATGCAGAGCCGCCAGAGCGAGCTGCAGCGCATGGCTGCCAGCATACAGCAGAAAGCCCAGAGCAACGGGTACCTCTCGGAAGCTTCGTACAACGCCGACATGCAGGACCTCCAGCGCAAGCAGCAGCAGGCCGAAAACTATCTCGGCAGCCTCCAGCAGAAAGCTCAGGCTGAAGCCCTCCGCCAGCAGCAGGAATTCCTCGACTCCATCAACAACTTCCTGGTGCACTACAACAGCGACAAGCACTACGACGCCATCCTCATCTACTCCCCCGGCAACTATTTCAACCCCGCCCTCGACATAACCAAGGATGTGATCGAAGGCCTCAACTCCCGCCTCAAAAAGGCCGAGAAAGCCGATGCGAAGAAAGAAGCCAAAGCCGACGACGCCAAAGCCGACGCAAAGAAATAACAACAAGCAAATTTTCAGCATAACCCACCTATAATATAAGGTATCAGCTAATATAAGGTATCAGCTGATCGCATAAAGTATAAGCAGGTATTTTTTAAGGTAAAAAAGACGCTGAAAGCGGAATGCGGGCTTGCGCCTGATTCCGCTTTCAGCGTCTTTGCATCAGCACCGGGCCGCCTCATTCCAGAAGCATCTCCACAGCGCTGATGTCGGCATCGGCGGCATTCTGCAACGCCACACAGGGCACGCATGTGGCGTAGTTGCGCTCCAGCCAGTAGAGGTCGGTGGCTGCATTGCCCTCCTCCTCGTTGACCAGCTGCCCGGTGAGCCAGTAGAACGGTTTGCCGTGCGGGTCGGTATACTGCCTGAACTCCTCGGTCCAGTGGCTGCGCGCGGCGCGCACCACCTTCATACCCTCGATTTTCACTTTCGCCGGAAAATTGACATTGAGGCACACACCCTGCGGCAGCCCCTTTTCAAGCACCCGCGCGGTGATCTCCCTGATATAGCGACGGCACTCGCTGAAATCAGCTTTCATCGAGTGATGGAGCAGCGAATAGCCTATCGAAGGGATGCCGTCGAGACACCCCTCGAACACCGCCCCCATCGTGCCGGAGTAGATTACCGAGCAACCCGAGTTGCTGCCATGGTTCACCCCCGCCAGCACCAGCTGCGGTGTGCGGGGCAGGATGGCATGCATGGCCATCTTCACACAGTCGACCGGCGTGCCGCTGACAGTGAACAGCCGCGCGCCCTCGTAGCCCGCGATCTCCTCGATGCGCAGGGGTGCGTTGAAAGTCAGCGACGACGACTGACCGCTCTTGGGCTCGGCAGGCGCCACAACCCACACCTCGCCCATATCCTTCACGCAATCAACAAGAAAATGAATGCCGGGAGCGTTGACGCTGTCGTCATTGGTGATCAGTATAAGTTTCTTTTCCATAAGATTCTGTCAAAATTTCTAACTGCAAATTTAGCAAAAATCCATGGAAAAGCCTCAGGTTATTAACATCGGGCGCCACTTATCAACATTCCGTCGCTTTTAACATTATATAAAAAGCTGAATATCGGATTTTTGTTGTTACTTTGCAACCGTAATAAACATTTGCATCATGGGTAAAATCATAGCTGTCGCCAATCAGAAAGGCGGGGTGGGAAAAACCACCACCACCATCAACCTCGGCGCCTCCCTGGCAAAGGAGGACAAGAAGGTACTCATCATCGACGCCGACCCCCAGGCCAACGCCACCTCGGGCTACGGCATCGACCCGCGCACCATGGAATCGTCGATCTATGAATGTCTGGTCGACGAATACCCCATGAACGGCTCGCAGGTGACAACCTGTGTGGAGGGTCTCGACCTCGTGGGGTCGCGCATCGACCTGGCCGGCGCCGAGCTCGAGCTTATCAACAAGCCGGGCCGCGAACGCGTGCTCGCACGCGCGCTCGAATCGGTGATGCCGCTCTACGATTTCATCCTCATCGACTGCTCCCCCTCGCTGGGGCTCATCACCGTCAATGCCCTCACTGCCGCCCACTCGGTCATCATCCCCGTGCAGGCCGAATATTTCGCACTCGAAGGTATCAGCAAGCTGCTCAACACCATCCGCATCATCAAGTCGAAACTCAACCCCGGGCTGGAAATCGAAGGTTTTCTGCTCACCATGTACGACGCCCGCCTGCGTCTGGCCAACCAGATCTACGAGGAGCTTAAAAGCCACTTCGGCGACATGGTGTTCAACTCCGTCATCCCCCGCAACATACGCCTCAGCGAGGCTCCCTCCCACGGGCTTCCCGCCATAATCTACGACCCCGAGAGCCGCGGCGCCACAGCCCACGTGCAGCTCGCCCGCGAACTTATCGCTAAATGCAAGGCCTGAACCCACACCACCTCCACCACCACTCACCCTCTCACTGAAACACCATGGCTACACCCCACAGAAGCGCTCTCGGCCGCGGACTCGACTCGCTTATTTCAATGGACGACACCCCCGCCCGCGGCTCGTCGGCCATCAACGACATACCTCTGGACAAGATCTCGCCCAACCCCGACCAACCCCGCACCTCGTTTGACGAGGAGGCTCTGCAGGAACTGGCCGCATCGATCCGCGAATTAGGCATCATACAGCCCCTGTCGCTGCGAAAGACAGGCCCCGACTCATATCAGATCATCGCCGGCGAACGCCGTTTCCGCGCCGCCCGCATCGCCGGCCTCGAGCGCGTGCCCGCCTACATCCGCACCGCCGACGCCGCCGAGCTTACAGAGATGGCTCTGATCGAGAACATCCAGCGCGAGGATCTCAACGCCATCGAGGTGGCGCTCACATTCCGAAAACTCATCGACCAGTATCAGCTCACACAGGAACGCCTCTCGGAGCGCATCGGCAAGAAACGCGCCACCATCGCCAACTTCCTGCGCCTGCTCAAACTCCCCTCCGAAGTGCAGCTGGGTCTGCGCGACAAACGCGTCGACATGGGGCACGCCCGCGCCCTCTTAGGCATCGACGACCCCCGCGTGCAGCTCAAAATCTACAAGGAAATTCTGCGCGACGGACTCTCCGTGCGCCGTGTCGAAGAACTGGCCAAAAACTGGCAGCAGGCTCAGAAAGAGGGATTCCCCGAACCCGACGAAGCCCCCGCCAAGAAAGAGACACCCATCAGCTCGCACGACTTCGACCTGCTGAAAAACCACCTCTCCACCGCCTTCCGCACCCCCGTAAGCTTCACCTGCGACCGCTCGGGCAAAGGACGCATCACCTTCAGTTTCGCCGACGAAGCCGAGCTGACCCGCCTTATCTCCCTCTTCGACTCCCTCCCCCACACCTGATCACCGACCTGCCCTGCCGCAGCCGGCTCCCTTTATCTCCCGCAGAGCTGTTCCCTGCCGCAGCCGGCTTTGTTGTTCCTCTGTGTCTGTGCCAAGGCGGAAGCCGAGGTCTCCCCCTCTATTGTGGCGAAAAAAGCCACACCTCGCCCAAATCAATAGATTTGCGAGCCGAAACCGGGCAAAGGCGCTGAATTTTAGCTGAATTTTAGCGAAAAAAAGAGTGTTTGTTTGGTGGTTTTGCAAAATAATTTGTAATTTTGTGAAAATTTGGACAGAATAGACTTCCCGATTTAGAAGGAACTACATCCCTCTCCGGGGCATTATCTCTGAGCATTATGGCCGGCGAACAGCAACAACCATCACTACAGCAGTCTGTAGAGCGCCTGAGCGCCAAGATGTTGGTCTTCTCCGAGCGTTTCCAGAGGATTTGCACCCAGCGCGACGAGGCTCTGAGCCGCATCAGCGACCTCGAGCAGCAACTGCAGTCGTTGCAGAAGCGTGTCGACGACCTCGTCAAGGAGAATGAATTCCTGAAAATCGCCACAACCCTGGCTCCCACCCGTCGGGATGTGGAGCACACCCGGGAGCTTCTGTCCTCATTAGTGCGGGAAATCGACAAGTGCATTGCCGACTTGAAAGAATGACCGAAGACAAACTCAATATAACGATACGCATCGCCGGCCAGAAACCGATGGCCATGCGCATCGACCGCCAGAAAGAAGAGACGGTCCGGACCGCCGAGTATCAGGTTAACCGCCTGTGGGAGCGCTGGGTGAAGAGATTCCCCGAAAAAGCGGCGCTCGAAGTGCTCGGCATGGTGGCCTACCAGTTCGCCGAACTCTACTACAGCTCGCTGAAGTCTTCAGAGGAAGCGCAGAAGCTGCTCGACGGTTTCGAGGCCCGACTCGACTCGATGCTCCACGACCTGGGGCAGGCACAGCCTCCCGGCTCGGAAAGCTCTCCGACACGTCTTTGACGACATTTGATTTGACGACATCTTCTTACCGATTTCACGCGCACAGCCCGGCCGACAGCAATGGCCGGCGCCGGGCGCTTTCTGTTTTTTAAGCTTACACTCAACAACACTTCATCAAAAACTATAAAGAATGAGTACCATAATAAACGTCCTGATTTACCTGCTGATCACCGTGGTGGCCGCTGCCGCCGGTGTGCTGGCTACAATCTGGATCCAGAACCGCACAGGGCGCTCCCGCGCCCGCACAATCATCGACGAAGCTACCCGCCAGGGCGAGGTCATCCGTCAGGAACAGGCCCTCAAGAGCCGCGAGGAGAGCATGAAAATCAAGGAAGAGGCCGAGCACCAGGCCAACCAGCGCCTCGCCAAGGTGCAGCAGACCGAAGCGCGCATGAAGAAGCGCGAGATGGAGCTGAACCAGGTGCAGCAGGAGAACCAGCGCGCCCGTGCCGACCTCGAAACCCGTCGTCAGAAACTCGACGCCGAGGAGAATGTGATCGCCTCCCGCAAGGAGGAGCTTGACAAACTCCGCCGCTCGGCCCAGGAATCGCTCGAACACATCTCGGGCCTCTCGGCCGAAGAAGCCAAGGAGAAACTCGTGGAATCAATGAAGGACGAGGCCAAGACAGCCGCCGCATCCTACGTCAACGAAATCATGGACGAGGCAAAGATGACCGCCAACAAGGAGGCGAAGCGCATCGTCATCCAGACCATCCAGCGCGTGGCCACCGAAGCCGCCATCGAGAACTCCGTCACCGTGTTTCACATCGACTCCGACGAAATCAAAGGGCGCATCATCGGCCGCGAGGGGCGCAACATCCGCGCTCTCGAGGCTGCCACCGGTATTGAAATCATCGTCGACGACACCCCCGAGGCCATCGTCCTCTCGGGCTTCGACCCCGTGCGCCGCGAAATAGCCCGTCTGGCCCTCCACCAGCTGGTGGCCGACGGACGCATCCACCCCGCCCGCATCGAGGAGGTGGTGACCAAAGTGCGCAAGCAGATCGAGGAGGAGATTGTCGACACCGGCAAACGCACCGCCATCGACCTCGGCATCCATGGTCTGCACCCCGACCTTATCCGTCTCATCGGTAAAATGAAATATCGCTCGAGCTACGGCCAGAACCTGCTGCAGCACGCCCGCGAAACCGCCAACCTCTGCGCCATCATGGCATCGGAACTTGGACTCAACCCCAAGAAGGCCCGCCGCGCAGGCCTGCTCCACGACATAGGCAAGGTGCCCGACGAAGAGCCCGAACTGCCCCACGCAATCCTCGGCATGAAACTCGCCGAAAAGTATAAGGAGAAACCCGAAATCTGCAACGCCATCGGCGCCCACCACGACGAAATCGAGCAGACCACACTGCTGGCACCCATCGTGCAGGTGTGCGACGCCATCTCAGGCGCCCGTCCCGGTGCCCGCCGCGAAATCGTCGAGGCATACATCAAGCGCCTCAACGACCTCGAGCAGCTGGCCATGAGCTATCCCGGCGTGATCAAGACCTACGCCATCCAGGCCGGCCGCGAGCTGCGCGTGATCGTCGGCGCCGAGAAGATCGACGACGCTCAGACCGAAAGCCTCTCCAACGAAATAGCCAAGCGCATCCAGGACGAGATGACCTATCCCGGCCAGGTGAAAATCACCGTCATCCGCGAGACACGCGCCGTAAGCTTCGCCAAGTAACCCGCTCTTTTTTCTGACTGCTATGAAAGAAGAGAACGACAAGCTGCCCGGCGCCCCCGGCGACTTCCCCGAGTGCGCCCGATGCTGTTCGGGAGGCGCCGTGGGAGGCGTCACCGAGGCCGACATCCGCGGCAAGCTCCACAGCACCAACTATTTCGAGGACATCCCCGGAGGATACGCCGACGACGACATGGTGGAGGTGAACTTCAAGAACACCCGCAAGGGCTTCTTCCTCAACTCGGCCAAAATCCCCCTGAAAATCGGCGATATGGTGGCCGTGGAGGCCCAGACCGGCCACGACATAGGCCGCGTGAGCCTCACCGGCGCGCTGGTGCGCCTCAACATGCGCAAGGCGGGCGTGAAGCCCGACGCCGAGGTGCGCCGCGTGTTCCGCAAGGCCAAGCCCAACGACATCGAGCGCTACCAGCAGGCCCGCGCCCGCGAGAACGACACCATGATCCGTTCGCGCCGCATCGCCGCCGACCTCAACCTCAACATGAAGATCGGCGACGTGGAGTATCAGGGCGACGGCAACAAAGCCATTTTCTATTATATCGCCGACGAGCGAGTGGATTTCCGTCAGCTCATCAAGGTGCTGGCCGAGACATTCAAGGTGCGCATCGAGATGAAACAGATCGGCGCGCGCCAGGAGGCAGGCCGCATCGGCGGCATCGGTCCCTGCGGCCGCCCGCTCTGCTGCACCACATGGATGACATCGTTCCAGAGCGTCTCCACAGCCGCCGCGCGTTTCCAGGACATTTCGCTCAACCCACAGAAACTCGCCGGCCAGTGCGCCAAGCTCAAATGCTGCCTTAATTTCGAGGTCGACTCCTACGTGGAAGCTTCGCGCAAGCTCCCGCCGCGCGACGCCCGCCTCGAAACCGCCGACGCCACATATTTCTATTTCAAGGCCGACATTTTCCGCCACGAAATCACCTACTCCACCGACAAGAACATCCCCGCCAACCTCGTCACCATCGACGCGGCCCGCGCATTCGAGGTCATCGCCCTCAACAAGGCGGGCGAAAAGCCTCTTAAGCTCAAGGAAGATGACAGTGAGGAGAAAAAGCCGTCGGAATATGCCGACATCCTCGGTCAGGACTCGCTCACCCGCTTCGATTCCCGCAAAAAGCGCCGCAAGAAACCGGCAAAGAAAGCCGAAGGCCAGAAAGCTGACGCCCCCAAAACCGACGGTGCGAAACCCGACGGCGGAAAACCCGACGGCGGAAAACCCGACGGATCGAAACAGCGCCAGGGCAAGAAACCGCAGCAACCCAAGCAGCAGCAAGGGCAGCCCAGGCAGCAACAGCCGCGACCCCAGAAGCAGCAAAAGCAGCAGCAGGGTCAGCCAAAGCAACAGCAGCAGCCACGGCCTCAGAAACCGCAGCAGCCAAAGCAGCAGCAAGGCCAGCCCAAGCAGCAGCCTCCGAAACAGCCTCAACAGTAAGAGCTTGTTCATTAACACGAGATGTCTTTGCGAGAAACCATAAAACTGACCGTGGCGATGGCAGTCGCAGCCGCCGTTGCCGCCTGCTCGGCTCCCGGCAACGACTATGCCGCCTACGCCGACATCCCCTCCGGGGGGTGGGTCTACGACCAACCGCTGACATTCTACCCCGTGCACCCCGATTCCCTGGTGTCGGGACACCTTGTGGTGGGGGTGCGTCACGACAACACCTATCCCTACCGCTCGCTCTGGGTTGAAGTGACCACCATAGACCACGGACAGCCCCGCCGCGACACACTGGACATCACCCTGGCCGACCGCTACGGCTCATGGACAGGAATCGGCATCGGCACCTCGTTTCAGAACACCGACACCATCGGCCGCAGCATACTCCACGCCTCGCACACACCCGTGACAGTGCGCCACATCATGCGCACCGACACCCTGCGGGGGATCAGCCAGCTCGGCATTTTCTTCCTCCCCGGCGGCGGTTAAAAACCACCGCTCCACATCCCTGCAACCTTTCCCTATCCCGGGTTGTTAACATGGTTGACAACACATTATAATTACGTAATAATAGTAATTATGGACAATCTGATTCTCCTTCCGAAAGAGGAACTCGATATGCGGCTGGCCCGCATCCGCGAGGCCGCCCGGCTGGCCGGCGCCACCGGATGCATCCTCATTGCCGACAACGCCACGCTCTACTACCTCACAGGCCGGGTGTTCAATGGCTGGGCCTGCGTGCCCCTCGAGCGCGACACCGCCCCACTGTGGTTTGTGCGCCGTCCCGTGGAACTGCAGGGCGACGGCGTGATCTATGTGAGAAAGGTGGAGGAGATCCCCGGCCGTATGGCCGAGGCCGGAGTGCCGCTCCCCGCGCGCCTCGGTCAGGAACTCGACGTGATGCCCTACTCTGTGGTCGAGCGCGTGCGCAAGGCCATCCCTGCCGGCTGTTATTTCAACGCCTCGCCCATCGTGGCAGCCGCCCGCGCCGTGAAGACTCCCCGCGAGATCGCGCTCATCCGTCAGTCGGGCATCATCCACGAGGCCGTCTACCGCAAAATCCCCTCGCTCTACTCCCCGGGGATGACCGACTTCGAGTTCGAAGTGGCCATCGAGCACCTTTCGCGTCTGGAGGGGTGTCTGGGCATCTTCCGCGTCTCGGGTCAGTCGATGGAAATATTCATGGGCAATGTGCTGGCAGGCCGCAACGCCGATGTTCCCACCCCCTACGATTTCGCCATGGGCGGCGGAGGCAAACACGCCTCGCTCCCCGTGGGAGCTTCGGGAGGCGAAATCATGCCCGGCACAGCAGTGATGGTCGACGTCAACGGCAACTACACCGGCTACATGACCGACATGACCCGCACCTTTGCCTGCGGCACCCTCCCCGCCGAGGCACTGGCGGCGCATCAGTGCTCCATCGACATCTGCCACGCCTTTCAGGAGAAAGCCCGCGAGGGTGTGCGCGCTGCCGACCTCTACGACATGGCCGCCGACATGACCGAAGCCGCCGGTTTCAGCCGCTATTTCATGGGGCACCGCCAGCATGCCGGCTTCTGCGGCCACGGCGTGGGCATCGAGGTCAACGAGCAGCCTGTCATCGCACCCCGCAGCAAGGGCGTGCTCGAGGTGGGCAACGTCATCGCCCTCGAGCCTAAATTCGTCATCCCCCGCGTGGGCGCCGTAGGCATCGAGAACACCTATGCCATAGGCAACAACTCGGTGGAATGCCTCACCAACGCTCCCGAAGAGATCATTCAGCTCATCGACTGACACGCCACACTCCCAACCATTCACTCACACATACCGCACTTGGATTCCCGGATCTTAAACTTAGACAACAGAATATTCCGCCTGGTAGGCTCGGCCGCCGACTCGCTCGGCCGCGAATGCTATGTGGTCGGGGGCTATGTCCGCGACCTGCTTCTGGGCCGTCCCTCCAAGGACATCGACTTCGTGACCGTGGGGAGCGGCATCGAGGTGGCACGCGCCGTGTCGCGGCTTATCCGCGGCGCCCGTCTCAGCGTGTTCCGCAACTTCGGCACCGCCCAGGTGAAATCGCGAAACGAGGAACTCGAATTCGTCGGCGCCCGCAAGGAGTCGTACAACCGCAACTCGCGCAAGCCCATAGTGGAGGACGGCACCCTCGACGACGACCTCGCGCGCCGCGACTTCACCATCAACGCCATGGCCGCCTCGGTCAACGCCGCCTCGTTCGGCCAACTCATCGACCGCTACAACGGCCTTTCCGACCTTGAGGCAAAACTGATCCGCACCCCTCTCGACCCCGACATCACATTCTCCGACGACCCCCTGCGCATGATGCGCGCCATCCGTTTCGCCACACAGCTCTCGTTCGACATCGTGCCCGAAACCTTCGAGGCCATCCGCCGCAACGCCGAGCGCATCAAAATCATTTCGCGCGAACGCATCATGGACGAGCTGATGAAAATAATGAAGGCCCCCCGCCCCTCCACGGGATGGATGCTCCTCTACCGCGCCGGCCTGCTCCGCTTCATCTTCCCCGAGCTGCTGGCCATGAAAGGGGTGGAGGTGGTCGACGGCATCGGTCACAAAGACAACTTTTTCCACACCCTTCAGGTGCTCGACAACGTGGCCGAAAAATCATCCAACGTGTGGCTGCGCTGGGCGGCGCTCCTCCACGACATCGGCAAACCTGTCACCCGCCGTTTCGACCCGAAGCTCGGATGGACCTTCCACGGCCACAACGCCGTGGGCGCCAAGATGGTGCCCCGCATCTTCCGCCAGATGAAGTTCCCCATGAACGCCAAGATGAAATATGTGCAGAAACTCGTGGATCTGCACATGCGCCCCATCGCCCTGGTGGAGGACACCGTCACCGACTCGGCGGTGCGCCGTCTGCTTTTCGACGCCGGCGACGATGTCGACGACCTCATGGTGCTCTGCGCCGCCGACATCACCTCGAAACATGCCGACAAGGTGGTCCGATTCCGCGAGAACTATCAGCTGGTGAAGCAGAAAATGGTGGAACTCGAGGAGCGCGACCGCATCCGCAACTTCCAGCCACCCGTCGACGGCATCGAGATCATGCACACCTTCGGCCTCGGCGAATGTCGCGAAGTCGGCATCATCAAGGAACGCATCAAAAACGCCATCCTCGACGGCGAAATCCCCAACGAACACGCCGCTGCCCGCGCCCTGATGCTCTCGTTCGCCGCCTCCGACCTCTCGCTCAGCCCCGTGGAGGAGCAGCAATAATCGCCCGCGGCTCCGCCGGTACCATGATACCTCCACGCTGCGATGCCCCTCCGATAATTTTTGCGCCACGAAACGCATTGTAAATTTGCGTTTTTCAATGAGGTTGTGTAATTTTGTGGGTTATTTCAAACCTCACAATTATCATGAATCTTTTCGACCAGGTTTCCGAAGATATAAAGAAGGCGATGCTCGCCCGCGACACCGTTGCCCTGGAGGCTCTCCGCGGCATCAAGAAGGAATTCCTCGAAGCCAAGACAGCCAAAGGCTCCGACGGCACTCTCCCCGACGACAAGGCCATGGCCATCCTCGCCAAAATGATCAAGCAGCGCAAGGAAAGCGCCGATATCTACACCCAGCAGAACCGTCCCGAACTCGCAGCCGAGGAGAACGCCCAGGCCGAGGTCATCGCACGATATATGCCCAAGGCTCTCACAGATCAGGAGCTTACCGACGTGCTGCGCGACATCATCGCCCGCGTGGGCGCCACTTCGCCCAAAGAGATGGGCAAGGTGATGGGCGTGGCCTCGAAAGAGCTTGCCGGACGTGCCGACGGCCGTGTGATCTCCGCCCGCGTACGCGAACTCCTCGCCGCCAATTGAATCCGCGGGATTCCCGACGACATGTGACAACAATAAAACCACAGCATACATGCTCACACTTCAACAGATCAAAGCCGACCCCGCCCGCGTGGTGGAGCGTCTGGCCATAAAAGGTTTCGACGGGAAGGAACCCATCGACCGCGTGCTCGCTCTCGACAACCGCCGCCGCGAACTCCAGCTCGACAACGACAACAAGGCCGCCGAGCTTAACCGCATCGCCGCTTCGGTGGGACGCCTCATGAAGGAAGGTAACAAAGCCGAGGCCGAAGAGGCCCGCGCCCGCGTCGGCGCCCTCAAGGAGGCTCAGAAAGAGATAGCCTCACAGCTCGCCGAAACCGAGTCACAGCTGCACGAACTGCTCTGCACCATCCCCAACATCCCCTGCGACATGGTGCCCGCCGGCACCTCGGCAGCCGACAACGTGGTGGAGAAAACCGGCGGCCCCATGCCCGACCTCCCCGAAGATGCCCTCCCCCACTGGGATCTCGCCCGCAAATACAACCTCATAGACTTCGACCTCGGCGTGAAAATCACTGGCGCCGGCTTCCCCGTCTACACCGGCAAGGGCGCCCGGCTGCAGCGCGCCCTCATCCAGTTCTTCCTCGACGAGGCCAACGCCGCCGGCTACACCGAAGTGGAGCCTCCCTACGTGGTCAACGAGGCTTCGGCCTACGGCACCGGCCAGCTCCCCGACAAGGAAGCACAGATGTATCACTGCGAACTCGACAACCTCTACCTCATCCCCACCGCCGAGGTGCCCGTCACCAACATCTACCGCGACGTAATCCTCAACGAAAGCGAGCTGCCCAAGATGAACTGCGCCTACTCGGCCTGCTTCCGCCGCGAAGCCGGCAGCTACGGCAAGGATGTGCGCGGCCTCAACCGCCTCCACCAGTTCGACAAAGTGGAGATCGTGCGCATCGAGCGCCCCGAGGACTCCTACGCCGCCCTTGAGAAGATGAAGGACCATGTGCAGGGACTGCTCGAGAAACTCGGCCTCCCCTGGCACATCCTGCGCCTGTGCGGAGGCGACATGAGCTTCACCTCGGCCATCACATTCGATTTCGAGGTGTGGTCGGCAGCACAGAAGCGCTGGCTCGAAGTGTCGTCGGTCTCCAACTTCGAGACCTACCAGGCCAACCGCCTGAAATGCCGCTACCGCGGCGCCGACAAGAAGACCCGTCTGTGCCACACCCTCAACGGCTCGGCCCTCGCACTCCCCCGCATCGTAGCCGCCCTGCTCGAGAACAACCAGACCCCCGAGGGCATCATCGTCCCCGAATGCCTGCGCCGCTACACCGGCTTCGACATCATCGACTGACGCCCGCCCCCACGCGGAAAGTTTATTACGGCGGCAAGAAAGCCGCCGCTCCACACTGGCCTGCCCGCAATTTTATACAGGAAACCACTTTATACAGGAAACCACCTGCAGACCGTGGAAAGGCGGAGTATGGGGAGGCGGCTTTCCAGCCGCCTATACCAAGACTTTCCAACTGCCTGCATATAGACCTTTTCAATCACCAATTTCAAGGGGAAAGGCAAAAATTTGCATTTCGGTGGATTCCACTACAAATTTACGATTTTAAAGAACACCCGCTCGGCCGAGCGGGTGTTCTTCATTTCGAGTGCGCTGTGCGCGCTCGAAAAAAATTTCATACGTTCTACCCCCCCCCGCAAAATCAGCTCTAACTATATGTTTTTCAGCATGTTTCATTGTTTTTAAGCAAAAAAGTGTGTAATATTGTCGACGAAAAAGTGTAGGGTACCATCTTTACCTTAAACAGATTCATTCACTTATCACCGATCACTTTCAACCGATCATTTCACTTACATCCGATCATATTCACTTACAATAATTACAATGAAACATCCTTACCCTATCTCAGCGGGTATGCGATTGCTGACCCTCTGTGTGCTGGCTCTCATTGTCTGCGCGTTCCCCGCTGCAGCAAATGAGACCGCAGCTGCAACCCCCGCAGCCTCCACTTCCTGGGATTCATCGGGCTGGAGCTTCTGGCTGCAGGCCTGGGACGGCAAAAGCGACCCTGTCACCGTTCCCAAGTTTGAAGAAGTCGGCAAGAACAAATATGTTCTGAGAAACCAGAAGTGCTACAAAGGTATGGAGTTTACCATCAAAGGTAATGATTCAAACTCCGACTATTGGTACAATCCTCAGCTGCCCAATGTAATCCCCGGCACCTTTGGCCGTTGTGTCAAACGCAACAACATCGATGTTGTCGTAAACTGGATAATCCAGGAGGATGGCGTCTATGATTTCATTCTTCAGGACGCACCCGGTGATTACTATGATAGCACCGACCTATATCTTGTGGTGCAGAAGCACGACCATAACAGCCAGTGGTCGGTTCCTCTGATGATCAACGAGGACAACGAGAGTGCCGACGCGCCCAAATCATTTCTGCTTGCCGAACCTACGCTCGGCGTGTATCACCATTGGACAAGAAATTCCTCTGCGGTGAATCCCGCCGATTCCGAAGGCAACATTTTCGGATTTCAGAAAGAGAGCGGGAACACATCGACCGACTGGAATAACAACACATTCCTCATGCCCAATACCGTGGTGACGATGACCCAATCAGCGAGTGATGACTCATACACGCCATTCACCGGGCCTGACAAATACAACCTGTTTTTATTTAACACCAATACCAATCAGGCGCTCCTCTATAATCTTCAGCCTTCCGGTTCTGATGTACCCCTCACAAAACTATATGTAATCGGACGAGATGCCGATTCCACTGACGACACATGGCCTTACAAACTGGAGATGCACCTGAGCGAAACTCCATTCCCTTTCCGGCACAACGCTTACGTCTGCGATTACGTGGAGGACACTTCCACAGGACCAGTAACTCACCATGTCCCCGAAAATTTTGAGTTCTATATCAAATCCGTAAACGTTCTTCAATACGACGAATCCGATCTTTCGGGTCTCGATCTGCGACCCGCTACCGGCAGTGACGACGGCGAGAACATCGCAAAAGGAGCACTTTCAAAGATGCTCCCCGAAACTTTCGGCGGCAAGGGCACCTGGAAAATCAAGACCGGAGGACTCCCATTCCTTATCGGCTTCGACCCTGCAACACTGACCGTGCGCGGCTACAAGCCCGAGGGCAATCCCTGGCAAATCAAGGCCGAACCTGCATCCAATCTCTACGATGTGCTCTATCTTGCCGGCGACATGAAACTGATCGACGGCAATGGCGACAAAGTGCGCATTCACAAATGGTCGACCTGCGACGACCGGCTGAAGCTCAGCACAGAAGTTGTCAACGATGTGGCGGTAGCCTCTATCGACCTCAATGTTTACGATGATTCCTATTTCCGTATCACCACTCCGGAGAACGCAGTCGATGGAATATGGGGTATACAGCTTGCTGACTATGACACCAAATGCGTTGTAAAGACACGCGGCAACTGGTCGCCTCAGACCTCAAACGACGTCGATGTGCCTGTCAGCAATCTCAAGGATTATGCGGCATCCACCTGGTTCCAGAGCAAACCGGGCGAAGGTCCCCGTTTCCATCTGCCCAAAGGGGAGTACACACTGTATGTATATTTCGATTCAACAACCCAGGACCCCAACAGCCTGAAAGTGTATGCTACCCCCAAAGTGGCAACCGACACCTACTATCTTTCGCTGACTGATGGCGCAACCTCTCAGACAACCACTTTCCCTTTCAGCGGTGAAGGAGATCACCTCACATGCAAGTTCAGAATTGAGCATCCCTCTTACGAGCAAGCAATGACTCAACCCCGTTCTTACCAGGTATTCATATACAAGATCACTCCCGAAGGAAATACATTCTGCATAGCCAGCGAAGAGTACATTATGGCAGAGGTAAACTCCGAGTTAGATCTAAACCTATATTATATACCTGCCGGACACGCTCCCGGGCACACATTCGCGTTCAACCATTTACCGGGCAATTTCGAGTTCAATCTCGACCTTTCGGGGGATGAAGATGCAATCAAAGGCATGATCGTAAGGCCCGCCGACGTCAATATGCCCCTTAAGCCTGAAGACTTCAGAGATGCCGCGGGCACTGCCAAGCCTCGTTACTTCTTCGTAGGCTCGCGCACCGGCGACTTCCGTCTGCTCCCCGAGTGGGAACTGAAACGCGAGAACGGTTTCAAGATCGAGAACCGCCTGATGTATCCCGGCATGTTCGGTATCGCCAAGGTCGACAGCTATGAGGACTATATCAATCACCGCTTCAATTTATATATCACTATCAACCAGCCCGGAGTAGGTTCAATTGTCAACACGGCCGGAAACCACAGACTTGACATGGATCCATACATTCCATCTGACGAGACCGGATTCAAGAAAAAGGCTACGGCTATAACCGGCTACGGTCACTACGACATGGCGTCTTCGGCACATCGCTTTCAGGAATGGCCCTATTATGTCATTTCGACAAAGAGCAGCAACTTCGAACCCTGCTTTGCTGCCGGATGGTGGCACTTCTGCGAGTTCCCCGCTTCGCCCAACGATGAAGCACAGACCACAATCGACAATCTTTCGGCAGCTTTCAAAAAGGGTTCGCCCTCGCTGGCAACTTTCCATATCGAGGTCGGCGAGGACGGCACTCCGGCAAATTTCGTGATCGACAAGGTTACCACCTGGATCAAAGAGGGCAAGACCCCCGAGCAGGCCAAGGCCGACAAGCAGGCCATTCTCGACGAGGTCAACTTTATGCTCTGCGGCACCGACATCAAAAACGAGAGCCGCAACCCCGACGGCACTCTGATGATCGATCCGACCCGCAACCCCCTGAATGAATATAATAACGTCTACGATTGGGCCAACACCTGGATTCAGTATGATCAGAAGACCGGCAAGCCCTATGTCGACGCCTACGGCAAGTATCTCCCCATGTCGGTATATCAGGACTCATGGATGAAAGATCACCCCGTGCTCTTCTACCGCGAGGCCGACGATTACCACTACACCTCCAACGACCTTATCCTCAAACCCCTCAGGGAAATCGAAACCGAGGCTACGGCCAACCCCGACAATGCCGACAAATTCCTGCAATATTACAAGGATATGCAGGACAAGACTCTCGGCGACGGCACAAACAAGAAGCATGCCGAGGGCGCCACATTCAAATATGACTTCTACGACCGCGTGGGCGAACCCGATGCCGACACCTACATGAAATACCGCAAAGGCGACATCGAGGCTCCCGAGGACGGATGGCAGCCCTATGTGCTCTCCGACCTTAAGCTCGGCGGCATCTTCAAGGTGTGGAGCGGCTTCGGCGGCGGCCATGCCGGCTTCGGCGCATGGCGCGACGACATTGTCCCCGGCGACGGATACGCATGGTTCAACCTCAACGTTGGTCACTATATGGCCCGCAACCCCATGCGCGTCGACACCCGCGAGCTCGAGCAGAACGCCAGCAACTCCACCGAGAACCCCTATCCCGATGACAAGATGGTCGACTTCTACATCACCGGCAAGGATGCTCCCGCGGCCGACTTCATGACCATCCCCGACGAAGATGGCGTGTTTGCCAGCAAAGACATCAAGCGCCTGATCCTCTGGCTCAACACCGAGGACCGCACCGACCTGAGCGACAACCGCACCTCTGGCATGGCCAGGAGCTATGTTCAGCTGGTTGTGAGCGATCTCTCGCCTGTGATCCGCGCCTACTTCGGCGAGGCTCCCCGCTCCATCTGCTATGCATGGCATCTTGTCAGCGAAAATGTGATCGAGGACAAGAAGATCGAGAAGGCTGTGGTCAGCGTCTACCGCAACAATGTGCTTGTCAAGACTATCGAACAGACCGAAGCCGCCGGCCGCATGGCTTCGGAGTGCACCGCCGAAGACATGTTCAAGGGGCAGCTCAATGATCAGCTTCCCGGCGACTATTGGTTCCGCGTCGACGTGACCTATGAGGACAACGCTGAAAAAGATGCCGTCTCCAACCACCTCACCCTCTTCCCTGCGATGGTTCCCGCCCAGATCGAGGCTGCCCAGACCACGGGAACTGTCAATCTGTTTGGTACTGACGACGTCACTTACGGTTTCTCGATCGATGGCTCTGTGGGCATGAGCTACGAAAACGCCAACAAGGAGTTCATAGCCTATACCGACACTGACGGCAACGAACAGTGGCTCCGCCTGAAGGATCTGATTGCCGGCTTTGAGGTCTCGGCCAACGGCACTCTGCTCCCCGATGACGATGCCGACGCCGCCAACGGCAACATAGCGTATACCCCCGGCGCCAACTCCGCATTCCGTTATCAGCTCACCGGTGAGAAAGCCGTCACTTTCAGCGCCAAGCCCGTGCTGAAAACCGACATCCTCGTTTCCGCCGACCGCACCGCCGACGGCAAACCCGTTGTGCTCACCGACGATCTGCTGAAGCATCTCAACATCACCGCCTCATCAGCAACGGTCAATGTGACAGTGCCCGCGCCCACATATAGCAGCGCTAATATAAACAACAAAATGGAGGTTATCGACGATTACCTGAACTATCCGGCCAGCGCCAATCCGCATTCAGGCCATCACGAAATCACCCCTGTCTACTACCACACGGCCAACAATCTCGTAGGCGATTTCACTTGGAACAATACTGTTCTTCTCCAGGGTGAGGGTGATCAGGCCGAGACAGTGACCTACACAATGTCAGGTCCCTCAGGTGTCGGCACCGACCGCAGCTTCAGCACAGCGGATGAGCCGGCATCCATCAACAGATTTGTCTCCACAATGGAATACTTGGGCTATGGTTTCACCACCACTAACTACGGGAATATCTATCTTGACTACAACGGTTTTGAAGTGACGGCTGTTTACAGCCGCGGAGGACGCGAAATCTACAGAACATCGGGACCCGTGACCTATGCTCCTCTTGTGAAGCTAAGTGGACCGGACTTCACCGAGACCTCTATAAGCTCGCAGCTTATCCAGATCTATGTTTCCGACATCTTTGACGACAAAGACCACAATCAGCATCAGGTGTATGACATTCGCGTACCGTTGAGCCAGCTTGTAAGGGTCAACAGTTTAAGACTCAGCCCATACAAAGACTATGCTCTTTATGGCGGATTCGAGGTCACATCAGACGCATCGCACTCGAAGTGCGCCCACACCGATCCGGCAGACTATGGCACACATGTGCAGCCGGTGCCTTATGTGTGCGCCAAGACCGAGTGGGCCGGTCAGATCTGGAAAGGACTTGACCCCAGCACGCACTACAAAGAGTGGTTTGTCAGCCGCAATGATGGAGCCGCCCAATGGACCAAGGAAACCAACGACTGGTCGAGCAAGATTGTCAGCAAAAGCTTCGCCATCAACTTCCCCCACGTGGGCTGCACCTCTCCCGACGGCAAGCTGACCGAAACAGCGCCGTTCAAGCTGAATCTGTCGCTGATTTATCCCTTTATCGTGAAGAAACCTGTGGCTCAGAGCGCCTCCACCGCAGCAGCCGGAGCCCGCGCTGCCGCAGAACCGGCCTACGCCACCACCATAGGCATCCACAAGATGTGGAAGACCCTCCCCGTCAGCTCAGTCAAGCTTCCCGACACTGTCATCACCGGCATCGATGTTGTGGAGTCTGACGCAGATGCCGACAACGCACGGCGCGATGTCTGCACCCCCGCCGGCGTGGTTGTTCTCCGCGATGTGACGCTCGAGGAAGCCGAGAAGACACTCTCGCCGGGTGTATATCTCTTCGGCACTGAAAAAATAGTAATAAAATAAGTAAAGGTACAATATAAATAAGTGAGTTAAAGTAAGAATCAATTTAGAATGAGACAGGGACGCCGCGATGGCGCCCCTGTTTTCATTTTCGACCGCACAAAAATATAGAAAACGTAGACACCGTGCTTGGTTGCGAAAAAAATTTGCGGGTTAAAGGAAAAATGCTTACCTTTGACAATTCATTGTGAAGACTGGCTGCTCTAACCCGCACCTTGCATGTGATTTTGTATACCACACTTTGACATTAAAGTCTGACTATTCGACATTTAAGTCTAACTACATATTTTCTGTTTCCTGCTCAACTTAAGGCAAAAACCGTAACAATTTCTTTACCATACCTTTATGGAAGCCAACGAATCTAAGAAACCCCGACGCCCGCGCATCGGGCAGATCCCCGGCGCTGCCGACAACGCCTTCGGATCTAACGACAACCATTACGAGAAGAGACCCTACAGCGCTCCCGCCGCCGACGGCGCATCCGCTGCCGACGCCGACTCCCAGGAGCGTCGTCCCAATTTCCCCGCACGCGAAGGTTATCCCCAGCGTCCCTACCAGCCCCGCCAGAGCAATTATGGCCAGGGCGGCTACCAACAGCGCCAGGGAGGTTACCAGCAGCGTCCCTACAACAACAACCGCCCCGGAGGCTACCAGCAGCGCCAGGGTGGCTACAACAACAACCGTCCCGGAGGCTATCAGCAGCATCAGGGCGGCTACAACAGCGAGAACCGCCAGAGCGGCTACAACAGCGAGAACCGCCAGAGCGGCTACAACAGCGAGAACCATCAGGGCGGTTATCAGCAGCGTCAGGGCAGTTACCAGCAGCGTCAGGGCGGTTACAACAACAACCGCCAGGGCGGCTACAACAACAACCGTCAGGGTGGCTACAACAACAACCGCCAGGGTGGCTACAACAACAACCGCCAGGGCGGCTACAACAACAACCGTCAGGGCGGCTACAACAACAACCGTCAGGGCGGCTACAACAACAACCGCCAGGGCGGCTACAACAACAACCGCCAGGGTGGCTACAACAAGGGCATGATGCGTCCGCAGGGCAAGAGCTTCGTGCCCCGTCCCAAACGTATCGAATATGAACTGCCCATACCCGACGTGAACGAGCAGATCCGTCTGAACAAGTTCCTGGCCAACGCCGGTCTCTGCTCGCGCCGCGAGGCCGACGAGTTTATCCAGCAGGGGCTGGTGAAGGTCAACGGCAACGTTGTCACCGAACTCGGCACCAAGATCGGCCACGCCGACATCGTGGAATACAACGGCAAGCCCGTGGTGCTCGAAAGCAAGTGCTACATCCTGCTCAACAAACCCAAGGACTGCGTGACCACCTCGGATGATCCCAACGGCCGCACCACGGTCCTCGACCTTGTCAAGGGCGCATGCGAGGAGCGCATCTATCCCGTGGGACGTCTCGACCGCAACACCACCGGTGTGCTCCTGCTCACCAACGACGGCGACCTGGCCTCGAAGCTCACACATCCCAAATATGTCAAGAAAAAGATCTACCATGTGTGGACCGACAAAGACATCGCCGAAGAGGACATGCAGCGTATCGCCGACGGCATCGAGCTGGAGGATGGCGAAATCCACGCCGACGCCATCTCATACGTCACCGACACCGACCGCAACCAGGCCGGCATCGAGATCCACTCGGGCCGCAACCGCATCGTGCGCCGCATTTTCGAATCGCTCGGCTACCATGTCACCAAGCTCGACCGCGTTTATTTCGCAGGCCTCACCAAAAAGAATCTACCCCGCGGCCGCTGGCGCTATCTCACCCAGGAGGAGGTCAACTTCCTCAAAATGGGTTCCTTTGAATAAGAGCTTGATTGATTATAAACAAGCTTAAACCGTTCAGACAATGAAACGTACTAAGATAAGCGAAATATACCAGGAGTCGGCCGCATTGATCGGTCAGGACATCTGTGTGAAAGGCTGGGTGCGCTCGCGCCGCGGCAACAAATTCGTGCAGTTCGTGGCCCTCAACGACGGCTCCACAATCAAAAACCTGCAGGTGGTGCTCGACACCAACCTTTTCCCCGACGAAAAGCTCAAACCCATCACCACCGGCTCGGCGATCTGCGTCGAAGGCATCCTCGTGGAATCGATGGGCAAAGGGCAGACCGTGGAGGTGCAGGCCCGGTCGATCGAGGTCTACGGCACCGCTGACCCCGAAAAATACCCTCTGCAGAAAAAGGGGCACACGCTGGAATTCCTGCGTGAAATCGCTCACCTGCGTCCCCGCACCAACACCTTCTCGGCAGTGCTGCGCGTGCGCTCCACTCTGGCGTTCGCCATCCACCGCTACTTCCAGGAGCGCGGGTTCTACTATCTCAACACCCCGCTGATCACCGCCAGCGACTGCGAAGGCGCCGGCGCCATGTTCCAGGTGACAACCCTCGACCTTAACAACATCCCCAAAGGGGAGGACGGCAAGGTGGACTATTCCGACGACTTCTTCGGCAAGCCCACGGCCCTCACTGTCAGCGGTCAGCTCGAGGGTGAGTTAGGTGCCACGGCCTTAGGCGCCATCTACACCTTCGGCCCCACATTCCGCGCCGAGAACTCCAACACTCCCCGCCATCTGGCCGAGTTCTGGATGATCGAGCCTGAGATCGCCTTCCTCGACATCGACGGCAACATGGACCTGGCCGAGGATTTCCTGAAATATTGCATCCGCTACGCTCTCGACAACTGCCGCGACGACATCGAATTCCTCGCCGAGCACTACGACAAGGAGCTGATCGGTCGCCTGGAATCGGTTATCAGCCAGAATTTTGTGCGCCTCACCTACACCGAGGGCGTGAAACTCCTCGAGGAGAGCGGCCACAAATTCGAGTTCCCCGTGAAATGGGGCATCGACCTCCAGAGCGAGCACGAGCGTTATCTGGTAGAGCACTATTTCAAGCGCCCCGTGATTCTCACCGGCTACCCCAAGGAGATCAAGGCTTTCTACATGAAACTCAACGACGACGGCAAGACCGTGCGCGCCATGGATGTGCTCTTCCCCGCCATCGGCGAAATCATCGGCGGATCGGAACGCGAGGAAAACTACGACAAGCTTCTGGGCCGCATCGAGGAGATGGGCATCCCCATGAAGGATATGTGGTGGTATCTCGACACCCGCCGCTTCGGCACAGTGCCCCACTCGGGCTTCGGCCTGGGCTTCGAGCGTCTGGTGCTCTTCGTCACCGGCATGACCAACATCCGCGACGTGATCCCCTTCCCCCGCACCCCCAAATCAGCCGAATTCTGACCCCCCCGGTCGCAGGGTCACAAAGCCAACCGGCAAAACAAACAAATCGCTGAAACTGTCTTAGTTTTAGCGATTTGTTTGTTTTTACCGCGATGCGGTAATATCGGATTTGGATGTATTCCGAAAATATTGTAAATTTGCAGTAAATTCGGAATAGAAAAAATGAATCACAACAAATACATCCAACGAGATTCTTATCTCAACAAGCTGATTATCAGAAAAGACAACGGCGAGGTAAAGATTATAACCGGGCCACGTAGGTGTGGCAAATCATGGCTGTTAAGTCATATCTACCGGGATTATCTCACCGGTCATGGAGTGCCCTCTGAAAATATCATTGCTTTGGATTTTGACAAGGACGATGACAAATATGATTTCGACATTCTTGATCCGAAAGCTGTAAAGAATCATATCTACTCACTGATAAAGAGCGATACCGAGAATTATTATGTCTTTCTTGACGAGATACAGGAACTTGAGAATTTTGAGCGACTTGTAAACGGTCTTAACGGCCATGACAATATAGATGTGTATGTGACCGGCAGCAATTCCCGTTTTCTGTCAAAAGACATACGGACTATATTCCGTGGCAGGGGTGATGAGATCAGGGTGTTCCCTTTGTCTTTCAGGGAGTTTTTTCAGGCTTTACACTATGACGCCCGCGAGGCATGGAAAGTGTACTCAACTTTTGGCGGTATGCCGCGTCTTATCCACTATACTGATGATGAGCAGAAAATAAACTATCTTCAGAACTTGTGGGACAAGACTTATATTGATGATGTGGTAGAGAGAAACAACGTAAGAAATGAACTCGCCATTTCACGACTTGCCACCTCGTTGTGCAGCTCCATTGGCTCACTAACCAATCCGGCACGCATAGCCAACACCCTCGAATCGGTGCAAAAGATGAAGATTGATTCCAAAACAGTATCGTCTTATATTGACTATCTTGAAAATGCCTTCCTGTTTGAAAGCGCGGAGAGATACGATGTCAAGGGCAGGCGTTATTATGAAACCAATAAGAAATATTATTGCATAGATATCGGTCTTAGAAACGCGAGGTTGAATTTTCGTCAGCAGGAACCGACGCATATAATGGAGAATGTTCTATATAATCATCTGCGTGTTCTCGGTTATCTTGTTGATGTCGGCATAGTGGAAAGCCGTGAAATGAAAGACGGTAAAATGTCATATTCACAGCGTGAGATCGACTTCATCGCTAACAAAGGAAGCCAAAAGTATTATATTCAGTCTGCATACCTGATGCCATCCGAGGAAAAGCGGGAGCAGGAACTCGCATCTCTCCTGAAAATTTCCGATTCATTCAAGAAGATTGTAGTTGTCGGCGATGAGATAATGCCTTATACCGATGACAATGGTATATATTTCACTGGCTTATTTGATTTCCTGCTGAAAGATGAATGGCTATAATTCTACATGTATATAAGGGCCGGAGAAAATTTTGAAGTTTGGCGGGGAATGCGTAAATTTGCGGAAACAGACCTGAAACCCAAGTTACGAAAGAAATCCAAAGCTGAAACCAAAGCTAAATCCCAAATTACGCAATAAAGCCATGGAAGGTAAACTTATCATAATTTCCGCCCCCTCGGGATGCGGCAAATCCACTATCATCGGCGACATTATGGACCGCGCCGGGCTCGATCTGGAGTTCTCCGTCTCAGCCACCAACCGCAAGCCCCGCGAGGGGGAGGTGGACGGAGTCAACTATCACTTCCTCACCGACCGGCAGTTTCACGACCTCATCGCCGAGGGCGCTTTCGTGGAGTATGAGCAGGTATATCCCGGCCGCTACTACGGCACGCTCCGCTCCGAAATCGAGAACCGCATAGCCCAGGGTCACAACGTGCTGCTTGACATTGACGTGTGCGGCGGCCTGAATGTGAAGAAACAGTTTGGCGACCGCGCCCTTTCAATATTCATCGAGCCGCCGAGCGTGGCCGAGCTGGAGAAACGCCTGCGTCTGCGCGGCAGCGACTCGGAGGATTCCATCCGCCAGCGTGTAGGTCGCGCCGAATATGAGCTGTCGTTCCGTCCGCATTACGACAAGGTCATCACCAACGACACCCTCCCCGAGGCCATAGCGGCCGTGGAGAGCACAATGGCCGAATTTCTCGCGAAGTAGCTAAGGACTTGTTTAATGTAAAATTTATTATTAAACAAGCTCTAACTTTCGGTGGCCGTCGGGCGTTTAGATAATGACGCGGCAACGTCGCCGGCGTCTGTCCCTACAACTGTTTACTTATGAAGATAGGTGTTTTCGGCGGGTCGTTCAATCCCGTCCACAACGGCCACATAGAGCTGGCACGCGACATAGTCAGGCAAGGCATCGTCGACAAAGTGATGATGGTGCTCACACCCCTGAATCCACTTAAGGCCGACCCGGAGTCGCTGGTCAACGATCAGCACCGCATGGCCATGTTGCGTCTGGCCTGCCGCCCCTATCCCGAACTGGAGGCCTGCGACATAGAGCTGAAAATGCCGCGTCCCAACTACAGCATCGACACCCTGAGCCGCCTTCTGGCCGAGCATCCCGACGACACTTTCCGCCTGATCATCGGCGCCGACAACTGGGAGATTTTCAAACAGTGGCGCCGGTGGGAGGAGATTCTGCGCAATTTCAAACCTATAGTGTATCCGCGCGTCAACTGCGACATGCCCGAGGAGGATGACGCCTTTGTCACCGCTGTGAAAGGCCCCGATTTCCCCGTGTCGAGCACCGAAATCCGCCAGCGCCTCATCAAGGGGGAGCCGGTCGATGAGCTCGTTCCGCTCGATGTGCTGCTCTACATCCGCGAAAACGATCTCTACCGCAAAGACAATCCCCAGGTGAGCTTCTGACACCACCGCTATTATTTTTCACCCGACACGCATAGATTTTCACCCGACACGCAATTTAATCCGACATGCAACCAAACGCCATAGCTTTCGTCGGCCTCTGCAACGAATACTGCCAGGCTCTCGAATCAGCCCGCGAAGCCGATCGCACCGACTTCATCAACCACATGCTCAGGCTGTTGCCCCGCATCTACATCTCCGCCACCGACATAGCACCCGATCTCTATCTCGACCAGGATGTCTACATCAACCAGGCCTGCGACGAGGATTATTACGATGCCATCCGCCTGAGCGTGGAGCAACTGCTCGGTCCCGACGACACCTATCTCGAAGTGTTTGTGCAGGAGATGAAATATTCCGACACTCCCATCGCCGTCTCCATCTCCGAGGGGCTGGCCGACCTGTTCCAGGAATTTTACAATTTCCTCGACACTGTGCGCGACACCGACGACGAGACCGTAAGCCTGACTCTCCAGAGCATCTACGAGGATTTCCACGGTTTCTGGTCGCAGACCCTCTGCAACGTGCTCCGCGCCCTCAACAACCTCACGGTGAACCTCACCGAGGAGTGACTCCACCGCCCTCCACTATCCTCATCATTATTACACCACCTGAATGACCGACGCCCGACAGCGCATCCTCGATCTGCGCGACCAGCTCAACCGCCACAATTATAACTACTACGTGCTCAACGCTCCCGAAATCTCCGACCGGGATTTCGACATGCTCATGAAAGAGCTGGAGCAGCTCGAACGCGAAAACCCCGACATGGCCGATCCCTATTCGCCCACGCAGCGCGTAGGTTCCGACCTTGCCGACGGATTCACGCAGGCCGCACACATCCACCCCATGCTCTCGCTGGCCAACTGCTACTCGATAAAGGAAGTCGACGACTGGTTTGCGCGCGTGCGCCAGGGTCTCGGCGGCGAGCCGTTCGACGTGGTTGGCGAGCTGAAATATGACGGCACCTCCATATCGCTCATCTACGAGCATGGCCGGCTGGTGCGCGCCGTCACCCGCGGCGACGGCGAAAAGGGCGATGTGGTCACCGACAACATCCGCACCATCCGCTCCATCCCCCTGCAACTGCGCGGTTCAGGATGGCCCGAAATGTTTGAGATCCGCGGAGAGATTCTCATGCCCTGGGAATCGTTTGAGAAACTCAACGCCGAGCGCGCGTTCAACGAGGAACCGCTCTTCGCCAATCCCCGCAATGCCGCTTCGGGCACACTCAAGACCCTCGACTCGCGCGAAGTGGCCCGCCGCGGCCTCGATGCCTATTTCTATTATCTGTTAGGGCCTGATCTGCCCGCCGACAATCACCGCGACAACCTCGAGGCTGCCCGCGCGTGGGGCTTCAAGATCGCCCCGGTAGTGACCCTGCTCCATTCCATCAAGGAGGTCGACGACTTCATAAACTATTGGGACACCGAGCGACGCAAGCTCCCCGTGGCCACCGACGGACTCGTCTTCAAAGTCAATTCGCTGCGGCAGCAACTCAATCTCGGGTTCACCGCCAAATCGCCCCGATGGGCCATAGCCTACAAATTTCCCGCCGAACGGGCGCTGACCAAGCTGCGCTTCGTGTCGTTTGAAGTGGGCCGCATGGGCATCGTCACCCCCGTGGCCAACCTCGACCCGGTGCTCCTGTCGGGCACCATAGTGAAACGCGCGTCGCTCCACAACGAGGACATTATCCACACTCTCGACATCCACGAAGGGGATATGCTCTATGTGGAAAAGGGTGGCGAGATTATTCCGAAAATTACCGGTGTCGACACCGCGCAGCGTCTCCCCGGAGCCGCCCCCATAGAGTTCGTGAGTCATTGCCCCGCCTGCGGCACACCGCTGATACGTGTCGAGGGGGAGGCCGCATGGCAATGCCCCAACCGCTACAGCTGTCCGCCCCAGATCGCCGGACGCGTGGAACATTTCGTAGGGCGCAAGATGATGAACATCGACGGCATCGGCGAGGAGACCGCCCGCCAGCTGATGGTCACCGGCATGGTCAGGAACATCGCCGACCTCTACGACCTCACTCCCGAGAAACTGATGACCCTCGAGGGTTTCGGCCCCCGGAGCGCCGAGAAAGTGATGGAAGGACTGGAGGCATCGCGGCAAGTGCCGTTCGACCGCGTGATCTACGCCCTGTCGATACCCTTCGTGGGCGACACCGTGGCGAAAAAAGTTGCCAGGGCGTTCCCCGACATAGATTCGCTGATGGCCGCGCCCGCCGAGCAGCTCGCCGCCGTGAAAGACATAGGTCCCCGCATCGCCGAGAGCATCGTGGAATTTTTCGCCAACCCCGTCAACCGCGACACCGTGGAGCGTCTGCGCCGCGCCGGCCTGCAGATGTCGCTTCCCGAGGATAGCGCAGGCGAAAGTACCGACCTGCTGGGAGGCAAGACCTTTGTGATTTCAGGCGTATTCGCTCACCACAGCCGCGACGAATATAAAGAGATGATCGAGCGCAACGGAGGCAAAAACACCGGCTCCATTTCAAAAAAGACCGATTACGTGCTCGCCGGTGAGAACATGGGTCCGGCCAAACGCGAAAAAGCCGCTTCGCTCGGCATCCCCGTCATATCCGAAGACGATTTCCTTAAAATGCTCGAAAAAAATTCGTAATTTTGCGCAAAATAATTGTGTGAAATGAAATTTGCGTGCGAATTTTTAAGCGACAGGGTCGGTTACGGCCCTGTTGCCATCGACATAGCGTCCGGCGTGGGAGGGGTGCCCGAGGGAGTCACAGCCGTGCTCGGTCCCAACGGCTCCGGCAAATCTACTTTGGGCAAAGTGCTCGCCCTGGGGCGCTACGCTTTCGGCAACCGGCTCGGTTTCCCGGCCGAGAATCTGCCGCTGAAAATGCTGTCGTTCAACGACATCCACTCATTCACCGGCGTAGATGTGCTATGCCACACCCAGCGGCTCGAATCATCGTCGAACGACTATGTGGCCACCGTGGGTGAAATTTTCGGCGAGCTCACCCGCGATCCCCGCTGGCTGCAGCTGTGCGACGCCATTGGGCTGCACGGCGCCGTGGACAAACGCATCAACTACCTCTCGTCGGGCGAGCTTCGCAAACTTCTGATAGTAAACGCGCTTCACGCGCGTCCCTACCTGCTGGTGCTCGACAACCCCTATATCGGACTCGACGCCCCGTCGCGCGGCGAGCTCGATGCCGCCCTGCAGGCGCTCCCCGCCACCGGGGTGAATGTGGTGATGCTACTATGCGACCCTGCGGAGGTGCCACCCTATGCATCGGCCGTTCTCACCATGGACGCCTGCCGCATCACTTCACTGGCCACCTCGGAGGCAGAAATAGACGCCATCCGCCGCACCCCGCCGGCGCCCGCGCAACCTACTCCCGACATTCCGGACCGCATAAGCCCCTACCGACCCCACGACATAGCGTTTGCCATCACCGACGGCCATCTGCGCTACGGCGACCGCGCCATCCTCGATCACATCGACTGGACCGTGCGCGCAGGCGAGCGGTGGGCGCTCACCGGTCCCAACGGATCAGGCAAATCACTGCTGCTCAGCATGGTGGTGGGCGACCATCCGCAGGCCTACGCCAACCATATCACACTCTTCGATCGCCGCCGCGGCACAGGCGAAAGCGTCTGGGAAATCAAAGACCGCATAAGCTATGTCTGCCCCGAGGAACAGCTCTATTTCCGCTCGCCCGACACCGTGCGCGCCATCGTGGCCCGCGGTCCGCGCCCGTGGCTCGACCGCTTCGGACGCCTCAGCGAAGAGGAGCTGACCCTGGCCGACCGCTGGCTCGCCATCATGGAGCTGACCCCGCTGGCCGACCGCACCTTCGACACCCTATCGTCGGGACAGCAGCGCATGGTGCTTCTATGCCGCGCCTTTATCCGCCAGCCCGACCTGCTGATACTCGACGAACCCCTCCACGGACTCGACACCGACGCCAAACAGCGCGTGCGCACCGTCTGCGATGCTCTCTCGGCCAAAAACCGCTCCGCCCTCATCTTCGTCTCGCACTACACCGCCGAGATTCCCGCCACAGTCACAGCCCGCTTCGACCTCGCCGACCGACACCGCTGACCTCGCCGCCGGTCACCGCCGCCACAGTCCGCTCCGCCACTTTCTCTCGCCCCGCCCTCCCGAAATTCTAAAAAATCAGAAAATGAAATGATTATTAGGTATTTCGGAAAATTATTGCTAACTTTGCGCGGTTTATAGCATAACTGACGAGAAACCACCGACGAAAAGACGATAAAGACGAAAAAAATAAAAAACAATAGACATAATGCTTAACCCAGTTAAAAAGACCATCACCCTGCCCGACGGCCGCGAAATCACACTCGAGACCGGCAAGCTCGCCAAGCAGGCCGATGGCGCCGTAGAATTGCGCATGGGCAACACCATGCTGCTCGCTACGGTAGTTTCCGCCAAAGAAGCCGGCGAGGGCGTCGACTTCATGCCTCTCCAGGTAGATTACAAAGAGAAATTTTCAGCAGCAGGCCGTTTTCCCGGCGGTTTCCTCAAACGCGAAGGACGCGCATCGGACTATGAGGTTCTCACCTCGCGTCTGGTCGACCGCGTGCTCCGTCCGCTTTTCCCCGACAACTATCACGCTGACACCTTCGTCCAGATCACCATGTTCTCGGCCGACGGCGTAGACATGCCCGATGCCCTGGCCGGCCTGGCCGCTTCGGCTGCCATCGCAGTCAGCGACATCCCTTTCAACGGCCCCATCTCGGAGGTGCGTGTGGCCCGTATCGACGGCCAGTTTGTCATCGACCCCACCTACGAGCAGCTTGAGAAAGCCGACATGGAACTGATGGTAGGCGCCACTTACGACAACATCATGATGGTCGAAGGCGAGATGAACGAAGTCTCCGAATCCGACCTCCTCGAAGCCCTCAAGGCCGCCCATGCAGCCATCAAGGAGCAGTGCAAGGCGCAGCTCGAACTGGCCGAAATGGCCGGCAAGACCGTCAAGCGCGAATATTGCCACGAAGTCAACGACGAAGAGCTCCGCAAGGATGTGCACGACAAATGCTATGACAAGGCTTACGCCGTGGCTCGCACCGGCACCGCCGACAAGCACTGGCGCCAGGACGCTTTCGACGCCATCTGCGACGAATATATCGAATCGCTCCCCGAAGAGGAACGCGACGAGAAGACCCCGCTGGTGAAGCGCTACTACCACGACGTGGAGCGCGAAGCCATGCGCCGCTGCGTGCTCGACGAAGGCATCCGCCTCGATGGCCGCAAGACCACCGACATCCGCCCCATCTGGTGCGAGGTCGACTATCTCCCCGGACCTCACGGATCCGCCATCTTCACCCGCGGCGAGACCCAGAGCCTTTCAACCGTAACCCTCGGCACCAAACTCGACGAGAAGATTCTCGACGACGTGCTCAATCAGGGTCGCGAGCGCTTCCTGCTCCACTATAATTTCCCTCCCTTCTCCACCGGCGAAGCCAAGGCACAACGCGGGGTAGGCCGCCGCGAAATCGGCCACGGCAACCTCGCCCACCGCGCTCTCAAGCGCATGTTCCCCGATGATTTCCCCTACGTCTGCCGCGTGGTGAGCGACATCCTCGAGAGCAACGGCTCTTCGTCGATGGCCACCGTCTGCGCAGGCACACTCGCCCTGATGGACGCCGGCGTGAAGATGAAACGCCCCGTCAGCGGCATCGCCATGGGCCTCATCTCTGACGACAGCTCAGACAAATACGCCATCCTCTCCGACATCCTCGGCGACGAAGACCACCTGGGCGACATGGACTTCAAAGTCACCGGCACCCGCCAGGGCATCACCGCTACCCAGATGGACATCAAGTGCGACGGCCTCAGCTACGAGATTCTCGAACGCGCCCTCAACCAGGCCAAGCAGGGCCGCCTCCACATCCTCGACAAAATCGAGGAGACCATCCCCGCACCCCGCGAGGACTACAAGCCCAACGTGCCCCGCATCGTCACCATGCTCATTCCCAAAGAGCTTATCGGTGCCGTCATCGGCCCGGGCGGAAAAGTGATCCAGGGCATCCAGGAGGAATCGGGCGCCACAGTCTCCATCGACGAAATCCCCGAAGGTGGCTACATCGAAGTGGCTGCCGCCAACAAAGACTCCATCGACAAGGCTCTGGAGATGATCAACCGCATCGTAGAGCTGCCCGAAGAGGGCAAGACCTACACCGGACGCGTGATGACAATCCAGGATTTCGGCGCTTTCGTGCAGTTCATGCCCAACCGCGACGGCCTGCTCCACATCTCCGAAATCTCATGGGACCGTCTGCCCGACATGGAGGCCAGCGGCCTCAAAGAGGGCGACGAGGTCACCGTGAAACTTATCGAAATCGACAAGAAGACCGGCAAATACCGTCTGTCGATGCGTGCGCTCCAACCCAAACCCGAAGGGTGGGTTGAACCCGCCGAACGTCCCCGCGGACCCCGCGGCGACCGCCCCCGTCGCGATGGCGACGACCGTCCTCGCCGTTCGTTCGGAGACCGTCCTCGCCGTGAAGGTGACCGCGGTCCCCGCCGCGACGATCGTCCGCGCCGCGACCACTTCGAAAACTGATCAAGCCCATTCATTCGGAGCAGGTCCGGCACAAGACCGACTCTGATCCTCCGCTATTTCATAACCGGTACGCGGGCTGCCTTTCGCGGCGGCTCGCGTACCGGTCATAAACGAACTATGGCAAACACCGACACCACCGATAATACAGCCACTAAAAAGCCCCGGCAATCCAACTTCGAGTTGCTGCGCATTGTGACCATGCTGCTGGTGATGATCACTCATGCGGCATTTCTCACATCAGGATTTCCCGACCGCGCCGACTTCGAGGCCGATCCGTTCGGCACCGTCAGTCTCTGCGCCTTTCAGGGATTCGGCGTGGCCTGTGTCAACATCTTCGTGATGATTTCGGGGTGGTTCGGCATAAAGCCCTCGTTGAAAGGCTTATGCAATTTTCTGTTCCAAAGCTTCTTCTACATGTGGGGCATCTATCTGGTGCTGTGGGTGATCGGCGAATGGTCGATCGATATAGAGCGTATCCGCCGAAGCTTCGGCATCCATGCGGGCTACTGGTTTGTGGGAAGCTACACGCTGCTCTACATCCTCTCACCCGTGCTGAATGCATTCGTCAGACATGCGACCCGCAGGCAAATGGAGGTTTTTCTGGTTGGCTTCTTCGCTTTCGAGATTCTCTACGGCTGGCTGCTTAAAGACAAGTCGTTCGTCGGCGGCTATTCAACGATATCGTTTATCGGCCTGTACATTCTGGCCCGCTATCTGCACATCTATCGCAGCGACCTGTCGCGCTACGGGGGCCGCATCGTTCTGTGGTCCACTGTAGTCGAGATACTCATGATCTGCACATTCCTTTACACGGGCTTCCCTATCCACCCCTCGGTCTACGTGGCTGTCCCCGTCATCGTCTGCGCCAGCGGCTGGGTGCTCTGGTGCAACACATGGAAAGTGCCGCAATCCAGAATCATCAATTTTGTGGCGGCCTCGGCTTTCGCTGTTTATCTCATCCATGTGGAACCTCCTTACTTCCTGCGCGCCACACACTGTTTCTACGACCGCCTCGACGGTCCCGCCTACGTGCTGGCCTGCGCGGCCCTGCTTGTGGTCACATATCTCATCGGCATCATTCTCGACCAGCCCCGCAAATGGCTCTGGGGGCTGATAGCACGCCGCTTCTTCCCACCGCAAAAATCCCCGGCCGAAAGCAGCGCGGCGCCGGTCTCCGACCCGACCGACCGGCCTGCCACCCGACATTAACGGCATTTTCTGCCAAAACAACCCTCTCCGAGTAATAATTTTTCTGAATTAACGTTTAAAAATTGCACTCACTGCACAGTTCCATCTATCCGAAGGCACCGCGGCGCCCCGACGCCCGCCTAACTCTCAGAAACAGTCAAAAATGAAAAGATATTTCTCCCCGGCCTTTACCGCTGTCATCGCAGCCGTCTTCATGCTGCTGTCATCTTCGTGCAGCAAGAAAACACACAATCTGCCCTACTTCAAAGACATCACCGAGCAGACCACAGTGGTGGAGGCGCCCGCCGTGCCCGATCTGGTAATCCAACCCGACGACGAGCTTTTCATCTCAATCAGTTCGGCCGACCCCACTGCCACCGCCCATTTCAATCTCCCGGTGGTCAACCCCGCGCGCACAAGCGAGCTGAGCGCGTCAATGCAGCCGAAACAGCTCACCTACATCGTTGACTCAAAGGGCGACATCATCATGCCCGAGCTGGGCAAAGTGCATGTGGCCGGCCTGACGGTCGAAGAGCTGCAGAACCGGCTCACCGCCTCCATCTCGCGCTGGGTGGAAAATCCGCAGGTGAATGTGCGCCTTCTCTCGTTCGACATCTACGTCCTCGGCGAGGTAAACCGCCCCGGGCGCATCAACACCACCGACAACACGCTCAACATCCTGGAGGCTCTGGCAGCCGCCGGCGACCTCACCCAATACGGGCGCCGCGACAAAGTGATGCTCATCCGCAACGAGGGTAACAGTCAGAAACGCGTCATTCTCGACTTAGGCTCGGCCGATCTGCTCACTTCGGAATATTTCTATCTCCACCCCGGCGATTACATCTATGTAACCCCCAACCAGGTCAAGGAGGACAATGCCAAATACGACTCCAACAAGGCTTATAATCTGTCGAAAATCTCCACTATCGTGAGTGCCGCATCGGTTATCGCCTCTCTCGTAATCGCTCTTACCGTGAAATAAACAGCCCACGAGGGCCTCACCCGCATAGAAAGAAGAATGAAACAAAATAAACAACAGTCGGAACTCATCGACATACGCGACCTCATCAACCAGTACCGCTCAAAATGGTACTTCTTTGTAATTTCCGTGGCCGTGTGCGGCGCGCTGGCTCTTGCTTTTGCCTTATCCCGACAACCGCAATATCAGGTTACCGCCAACGTGCTGATCGACACCGGCGAGAACGATCCGATGGCTTCGCTCAGTCTGGGCGGACTGTTCGGCGCGCAGAACTACGTCGACGACGAAATTTTCATTCTTACATCGCACTCGCTCTACACCAATGTGGCACGCGAACTCGGTCTCGACCGCACACGTGTGTTCCGTCAGGGACTGCTGAAAAAGGTGACAATGACCCGCGACTACCCTCTCGACGTGGTTTCGCCCGCACAGTTTGCCGACACCACCGCCGTGGGTCTTAAGTTCAAAGTCAAGGTCAACGACGACGGTCTTGCAAAAATCAAGGTCACCGGCCCGAAGAAAAAGAAGATTCTTGATGTGAAAAATGTGACTCTGCCCTATGTGGTGAAAACCATCTACGGCGATTTTACAGTCACGAAGACAAAGAATTTCAAGGCCGGCGAATCATACAATGCCGAGATATCCGTCGGCGGTTACGACGGCGCGGCCGAAACTCTGGGCGAAGAAATCGAAGCCGTCATCGCCAACAAGAAAACCCATGTGATCGGGCTTTATTACAAGACACCCGACGTGGTTTTCGGCAAGGAACTGCTCAACAAGGTGCTCGAGAAATATGACCAGCGCACCATTACCACCAAAAATCAGCAGAACAACAAGACGCTTCAGTTCCTCGACAACCGCATCAGTCAGATAGCCGACGAACTGGCTGGCGTGGAATCGGGCCTGCAGGACTACAAAGAGGCCAACAGCATTGTCAACCTCACGGCCGACGCCGAATACAACTTCGCCCTCAAAGGCGAGGTGTCGAAGCAGCTCTATCAGGCCGAGGCCCAGATGGAGATCGCCCGAATGGCCCGCGACTTCATCTCCACCCCCGGCAACGAGTATGCCATGATACCCTACACCGCCGTCGACGAATCGTCCAACGGCGTCAACGCCATGATCAGCAACTACAACGGTCTGGTGAGCCAGCGCATACGCCTGCTCTCCAATGCAAAGGAGGAGAACTATCAGGTGAAAAACATCGAGAAGCAGCTCGACGCCATCCGCGGCAACATACGCACATCGCTCTCGAAACAATATGACAATTGCTCGGCTCTGGTGCGCGAGCTACGCTCCAGAATCAACTCCACACAAGGCTCTCTCGGCAGCATGCCCAAACAGGAGCGTAAAGTGCTCGACCTCACCCGCGAGCAACGCCTCAAGCAGCAGCTCTATGTGTTCCTTATGAACAAGCGCGAGGAAACCTCCATGATGATAACCAATGCTGTGTCGAAAGGAGTGATTGTCGACGAGGCTTTCGTCCCCTCCGACCCGGTGTCGATGGGCAAGAAGACCATTCTGGCAGCCGGACTCCTCGCTGGTCTCATTATCCCCTTCGTGCTCATTTACGCTCTCAAGATCATCAAGGGAAGACCTGAGTCGCGCTCCGAGATGGAATCGCGCCTCTCGCTGCCGGTGCTGGGCGAAGTTTCCACATCCCATGCCGGTAGCAATCTGGTGGTAGCACCCTCGTCGCATTCGTCGACAGTGGAACTGTTCAAACTCATCCGCACCAACCTGCAGTTCATCCTCAAGGATCCGCAGCAGAAAGTTGTGGTTGTCACATCATCGAAATCGGGCGAAGGCAAATCATTTGTATCGCTCAACACCGCCGCCGCATTCGCGCTCCTCGGCAACAAAGTGCTGCTGGTGGGCATGGACATACGCAAACCCATGCTGGCCAAATATCTCGGGCTTCCCGCAGGGCACATCGGCATCACATCGTATCTCTCGCAGAACGACTGCACATTCTCCCAGGTTGTGCAGCATGTCAAGGAGGTTCCCGGCCTCGACGTGGTTGCCGCCGGCGTGATACCCCCCAATCCATCGGAGCTTCTCATGGATCCGCGCATGGACGAATTCTTCCGCCAGGCACGCGATAACTACGACTACATATTCATCGATTCCGCTCCTCTGGGCATGGTCAGCGACACATTCTCAGTGGCAGCCCACGCCGACTGCACAATCTACGTGACCCGTCTGGGCGTCACGACCTACAAGGATATCACATTCATCGACCGAATCCAGGAGTCGGAACGGCTGCCCAGAATATCTGTTGTCATCAACGGCACCGACACCCGCAGCGGCTACGGCTACGGTTACGGTTATGGCAGCGCGGAAGACCACGGCAAGCATTCGCCGTCGGGTAAGAAAGGATTCCTGGGCCGCATAGCCTCAATATTCGGAAAATAACCTGGCGCCTCACACAGATTCCGTTTCAAGTCACTTCATGAATTCCGAAGCACCCGGCAAAGTATATTTCAGATTCACGACAGCCGACTGGGCATGGAACATCCTGTTCATGCTCTCGCTGGCTCTCGTGGGGCTGGAGTTCAAGCCCGGCAACTTGCTGGTGGCGTTGCTGCTGCTGCGCGAATTCAAAGTCTGCCGCGAAGCCTTCATCATCAAACTGATGTTTGTGTTCGGAGGCTATGCGTTCACCTTTCCCAACACGCAGTGGGGTGTCAACCTCAACTTCATCCTCTTCATTGTGGCGATCGGAGGGATGTTTCTGCTACGAAAGGACAAAGTGCTCAAACGCTCCATAATCGCCTATGCGTGCTATGCCATGGCGGTGATGCTGATCGCGCTTCCATTCGGCCTCGAACGCTTCTCGCAGCAGCTGCGCCCGATGCTGTCGTTCCTCACATTCTGCTTCTTCATAATACCGCTGCTCTGTTTCAACGGCCGGGCATTCGACATCCACGAATTCTGGCGGCAGCTGATGTCGCTTATGCTGGTGGTGTGCGTGTTCTATATAATCGACGCGTTTGTGGTCCGCGGATGGCTGCTGGTGCCATGCGCATGGTTCAGCTTCGACAATGTCTCGACCTGGCACAGCATTGTCATGTATGGACCCGGAGGCCCGATACCCCGCAAATATCCTCCCGGCATTTTCCCGCTGGCGCTGCTCGTTTATCCACTCGCCCGTTATTACCGACTTCGCTGGTGGCAGTGGGGAATAGTGCTTGTGGCACTGGGCTGCACACAGACTTCCACCGTGATTTTCGCTCTTGTAATAGGCTATATCATCTGTCAGGGGACAGTGAAAAAATATTTGCTCTATGGTGTCGGAGCCATCTCGCTGTTCACCTTACTCTATTACATCGACGACTCCATGGGCTACACAACGACCGATCAGTCGACCATGCGTATCGCGTCATCCGTCAACCAGATTCTCGCTCTGGACGAAGCCGAGGATGACGAGGATTTTGCCGATGCCGGCTCGGGACGTATCGCCCAGGCTCTGCCATCCCTCGAGATGCAGCATGAACAGCACAGGGAACTTCAGGGGTTCGGGTTTGTCGACTCAAGAACCACCAATCCACGCGCCACGGTCTTCTGTGAGTTTGTCCGCAACCCCGAGATGCAGGTAATCGCCGTTACCAGCGTTGAAATCACTTATCTGCGCGTGCTCCTCACATTGGGATGGATAGGCCTGATCATCTGGCTGCTCTATTACATAGGCATCTACGGTATAATCCACAAGCTCCGTTATGCCAGATACTATATCAACGTAGTAATCATCATGCTCATCTACGGTGTCAGTGGCTGGTCCTCGCTATTCGACCCTCCCGGCCTGCTGATAACCGCAATGTCATATGCCGTGGTGCTCCTTGCCAACAAGCCGTCATCGCTAAAGGAATATCCCGACGAATATCCGCGGGAAGAGAAGAAAGACTTCATTATTTAGAAAGACTTCATCTTTTTATATGAGCTACCTTTATTAAGTTGCAAACATGCCGTCGGCCAACGATAAAAGAATCGCAAAAAACACACTCTACCTCTACGGGCGTATGCTGCTCACAATCTTTGTGTCGCTCTATACGTCGCGTGTGGTGCTTGATGTGCTCGGCGCTTCCGATTTCGGCATCTACTCGGTAGTAGGTGGCATTGTGGTGATTCTCGGTTTCCTCAACGGCACCATGAGCGGCGCCACCTCGCGCTTCATCAGCTATGAGCTGGGGGCCGGCGACAAGGGTAAACTCCGGCGCACCTTCTCGGCCGCGCTGACGGTTCACGCCGTCATCGCCCTCGCCGTGGTAGTGCTGGCCGAAACCGCGGGGCTGTGGTATGTCAACCACCAGCTCGACATATCCCCCGAACGGATGGCGGCTGCCAACTGGGTGTATCAGTTCTCGGTTCTCGCCTCGGTCATCACAATCTTTCAGATACCGTTCGTGGCCGCCATCATGGCCCACGAAAAAATGGGCTACTATGCAGTGGTAGCCATGGTCAATGTCCTTCTCAAACTCGGAGTGGCTCTGGCCATACTTTTCTGCGCTTCGGCCGACAACCTGATAGTCTACGCCGGCCTGATTTTTGTGGCGGCAGCCATCGTGGGCGCCATGTACATGGTTTACTCCATCCGGCGGTTCGCCGAATGCCGCTGGAGCCTGCGCAACGATGTCGCGATTGTGAAATCGCTTCTGCGATTCACCTCGTGCGATGTCTACGGCAACCTGTGCTACACCATGCGCATTCAGGGTACCCTTGTGGTGCTCAACCGCTTCGGGGGCACGGTGCTCAATGCGGCGGGGGGACTCTGCAACACCGTCACATCCACCGTGTCGAGTTTCGCCGGCTCCATCATCATAGCGTTCCGTCCGCAGATCATCCAGCAGTATGCCCGCGCCGAATACGACTACATGCTCCGGCTGATGAACAACTGCGCCCGCTATTCGCTGCTGCTGTTAGGGCTGCTCATCATCCCCATGATCATCGCCATGCCGCAACTGCTGCAGCTGTGGCTCGTGGATGTGCCCCCCTACACCGTAGTGTTCTGTCGCATAGCTCTTGCCGCCGTATGCGGCGACCTGCTGGCCACCATTGTGGGCGTGGGGGTCCACGCCACCGGGCGCATGGCGCTTTACAGTTTCGTCTCCGGCACGCTGTTTCTGCTCGAGTTGCCGCTGATGTGGCTGCTGCTGAAATGGACCGGCCGCCCGGCAGTGGTCTATACTGTCCATGCCGCCATGATTTTCATCATAGTGCTCGCCAACACCATTGTGCTCCGCCATCTGCTCCCCGCTTTCGGCATAGCCCGGTTCTGGCTCCGGGGCATCGCAACACCGATGGCCCTCCTCGCCGCCACCTACTGCGCCACCCTCCTGTTGACTCTCACGTGGGACTTCACGTTCCTCCGCATTGTGGCGATGAGTCTGATTTCCGCCGCCATTCTGGCTCTCCTCAGCTGGTTTTTCGCCATTGACGATGAAATGCGCCATACGCTTACGGCCAAACTCAAAACCCGCCTGCGGCGCCTGCACTAACTTTCTCAACTGTCAGTCTATGAAAACGAGAGTATTATTTCTATTCTGCGGACCGCGCGCGTTTCTCACTGGCGGTGTAAAATATGACAACTCAATCCGGGAAATCCTCAGCGCCGACCCCCGGTTTGAGGTTGACATCATCACACTCGACAATATCAAGCCGGCAGGACTGGCGCGCACTTTCAGCCGTCTCTCAGCCGGCGTGAGCAATCTCAGGCTGTTCAACAAGTGCCGCAAATATGACTGGGTAATTTCCAACTCGGTCTACGGCCTCTATCTGATTCCCCTTGCCTGGTTGCTGCGCTTCACCTCCACACGCTTCATCACCATCCATCACCATTTCGAATATCACACCCAGGGCAAAGGTCTGCGCAGAACCATCACCGAAATACTGGAGAAAACATTTCTGCGAGTGTCACGGCCGCCTGTGGTCGTCAGCCCCTATGTGCTCGACCTCTGCCACAAATATTTCCCCGGCAAAAAATTCTTTTATTGGCAGATCCCTTTTGAAGAGCCCGATTCGTCGCTCTCCCCCGCTCCGGTTCCCGGCAACCTTCTTTTCGTAGGCAACGTGGCCGAACGCAAAGGCGTGATTCACCTCATGGAGGCCATGGCAATCCTCAAGCGGCGAGGGATAAAAGTGACCGCCACCATTATCGGCAACCGTCTCGAAGAGGACTATTGCAGACACATCGATGAAATAATCGCGCGGGAGAACCTCGACGTCACTTTCACCGGTTTCGTCAGTGACGAAGAAAAAGACCGCCTGACCGCACAGGCCGACATCTTTGCATTTCCGTCGCTCTACGAGGGCTACGGCATGGTTATCTGCGAGTCGATGCGTCGTGGCCTCCCCGTAGTGGTTTTCGACAACTCGGCTATGCCCTACACTGTAACCGACAATGTCAACGGTCTGGTAGTGCCCACAGACGATAACGAAGCTTATGCCGACGCCATCGGGCGCATCGTCACCGACCGCCGGCTGCGCGAGCGCCTTTCTGCCGGCGCTCTCGCCACCCATTTCGTCACTCCCGCCGAGCACCGCTCCCGCGTCATGGCCGATCTCCTCCCCGAATCAGATCCGGCCAACGCCTGAACCCCACAGATACTCAAACATTACTGAAAGCAGTTCTCCACCGCCGGCTCCCACGCAGACGTATGGAAGCTGTGGAAAGGCGGTTTTCAACCGCCGGCCCCCGGGGCGAAGATAATGACAGAATCGCCTGCAAGTCAAACACTTGCAGGCGATTTTGTCTCATTTCTGAGTCGGGGTGAGGCGACTCGAACGCCCGACCTCTACGTCCCGAACGTAGCGCGCTAACCAACTGTGCTACACCCCGAGGGGCCCTTTCGACGTGGCGCCGTGCATCCCGGCTTGCGGGGCTTGCGCCGCGGGTAACCGCGACCTTGCGCATCTTCGGTGCGCCGGTTTCGGATTACGGGCTTGCAAAGTTAATAATTTTTTCTCAATTACGGCCTACGGTGCCGGTTATTTTTCACCTGCCGGGTCAGATTGAGAGGCGGCGAAGTGTGTTTAGCAGGTCGCGGTTGATGGGTTTGTCATTCTTGATGGCCTTGACGAAAGGCACGTAGACGATCTCGTCGTTCTTGATGCCGATCATCACATTGCGCTGGTCGTCGAGCAGGGCGTCGATGGCGGCTGCACCCATGCGGGAGGCAAGGATGCGGTCGTGGGCTGTGGGCGAACCGCCGCGCTGCAGGTGGCCGAGGATGGAGACGCGCACGTCGTACTGCGGGTATTCCTTTTCCACACGCTGTGCTATGCCCATGGCGCCGCCGGTGACGGGGCTTTCGGCCACGAGGACTATCGACGAGTTTTTGCTCTTGCGGAAGCCGTTCTCGATAAGGTCGGCAAGCTGATCGACCTCGGTTGAGATTTCGGGGATGATGGCGGCTTCGGCGCCTGAGGCTATGGCGCCGTTGAGGGCGAGGAAGCCGGCGTCGCGACCCATCACCTCGATGAAGAATAGACGCTCGTGGCTGGTGGCGGTGTCGCGGATTTTGTCGACACACTCCATGATGGTGTTCAGGGCGGTGTCGTAGCCGATCGTGGTGTCAGTGCCGTAGAGGTCGTTGTCGATTGTGCCGGGAAGGCCTATGATGGGGAAATTGAATTCGTTGGCGAAGATGCGGGCACCTGTGAGCGAGCCGTCGCCGCCGATGACCACCAGGGCGTCGATGCCGTGGCGGTTGAGGGTGTCGTAGGCAAGCTGCCGGCCCTCGGGGGTCTGGAATTCCTTGCAGCGGGCTGTTTTGAGAATTGTGCCGCCGCGCTGGATGATGTTGGAGACGTTGGCGGTGGTGAATTCTTCAATCTCATCGGTGATCAGGCCGCGGTAGCCGCGGTAGATGCCTTTGACTTTAAAACCGCCGAAGATAGCCGAGCGGGTGACGGCGCGGATAGCGGCGTTCATGCCGGGGGCGTCGCCTCCGGATGTAAGAATGCCGATACATTTGATTTCTGCCATAGAACTTGGTGTTGAGTCGGAACAAAGTTACAAAAATTTCGCTTACATTTTGCAGCCCCGGGGTGTTTTCTGAGAAAAATTGTGGAATTTCCGCTACTGCTCTTCGTTGATGGAATACTCGAGGAAACGCAGCAGGGGGTAAAGCACCTGCAGATGCCCGGCGGCGCGCTCGGGCCACAACGGGTCGGAGAAGAATTTCATATCAGCCGGCATGAAGCGGCCATACTCTTTAAGCCGCAGCAGATGCGCCTGAGGGTGGTTACGGTCATACCCCTTGGGGACGGTCTTCAGCGACGAGCCATACCAGCCGGGGAAGGTGGCCGTCAACGCCGGGGCATTGATAATCTCCTCGAACTCCTCGATATTGTCGATGATAGCCTTGCGGAGCTTGCGCAGAACGGGAGCGTCGGGACACCACACGCCGCCGTAAAGACCCGATTCGCCGCTTTCGTAGCTGTCGGTGGCGACGCCCTGACGCCCGGGACCCACCTGAAGGTAGTAGCCGGGCAGATGCACCGACACCGAACCGCGCGGACGGGGCGACACCGATGCCGAGAAATAAGTCTTGTAGGGCGATTTGTCGGCCGAGAAACGGGTGTCGCGGTAAATGCGGTAGACGCTCGACGCGCCGGTCTGCGATTTCACTTCCGGCCAGAACTGCCCCACATGAGTGATGAGGGTGTCGATGTCGGCAATCCAGAGGGCACGCAGGTCGTCATACTGTGCTTTGTTCTCCTTGAACCACTGGCGGTCCTGTCGGCGGCCCAACTCGGCGAGGAACTCATAGAGCCGTGGTATATAATTAGTTTTCATTCTGATAGCACTTGGATCTTGTTTAATCGGGAATATCCTCCCAGCTGACATCCTCGATCTGAGGCTCGGCCGAGACGGGTCGCGCGGTTTCGGCATGGATATCGGGAGCGGGCGTCTTGGAAGTGATGTCGCTGAACTTCACATCGGTAGCCACGGCAGGGTCGATTTTTTTCTCGACCGGGGCGGGTTGCGACCATCCGCCCTGCGAGCGGGCATCGGAGTCGGCCTGTCGGCGGCGTTGTTCGCGGCGGACGGCATCGGGGTCGAGCCCGGCGTCGCGCATGAATTTATCTGTCATCCTGCGGGCGGCATGGCGCATGACCAGGTTTCCGCCCCAGCGGAGCAGCGGGGGGAGCACAAACCACAGTATGATAATAAAGATGATTACTGACAGCATATATTATATGGTGTGGGGAAGGAGTGTCAATATATAAACGCTCGCCGGCGGGGTTGCGTATGCTTCCGCAGGTTAAATTTTTGTAAAAATCACCTTTTGCGCTCTTTCCGTTGTTATATAGATAAACAAATCGAGAACAATGAAAAAATTAGGATTAATGGCAGCCGGCGCATGCGCCGCTGCAATGATGCTCGGCGCGTGCGCCTCGAGCAAACCCGACACCTCGGCCGTGCCTCAGCTTCCCGGCGTGATCGGCAAGTGGGCCATCATGGAGGTGGCTCAGAACCCGTCATCGAAACTTGACGTGACTGCAATAGAGGCCGACGAGCCTATCGTGATTATCTTTGAGAACGACACGGCCTTTGTGGCCCGCACCAACTGCAACACCATCATGGGCAGCTATGTGGTGGAGGGTGATTCCGCCGGATTCTCCGAGCTGGCCTCCACGCGCATGATGTGCCCGCAGATGGATCTGGAGAGGTCGCTGTCGGTGGTGCTTCCCGCAGTGAATGCCGTCGCCTACCCCACTGATTCCACGGCTATCTTCACCACCCCTGCGGGCGGCTCGGTTTTGCTCAAGCGCGCCGACTGACGGTCGTCAACCAAGACTGTCGACACAACTCTACATTGATTCAACAGAAAAATTGACTCAACAGAGACATTTCACAACAAAAAAATGCGAATCCTGCCATTGCGGCACGATTCGCATTTTTTAGTTATGGTGAGAAAATCACTCTACGATGGGCGAAGGCTCTACACCCCACTGGCTCTGGGTGAGACGGAGGTAGTTATTGTAGCGCCACTGTGCGTTGGCCTTGGCTGCGGCGAAAAGCTCGGCAGCTTCGGCAGGATACTGCTTCATGACGGAAGCGTAGCGCACCTCGCCTTTGAGGAAGTCCTCGAACTTGCTCCAGTCGGGAGTCTTCGAGTCGAGCGAGAAGGGGTTCTTGCCCTCTTCCTCCAGAGCGGGATTGTAGCGCCAGAGGTGCCAATAGCCGCACTCCACTGCATGCTGCTCCTCGGCCTGGCTCTTGCCCATGCCCACTTTCAGGCCATGGTTGATACAGGGTGAGTAAGCGATGATGATGGAGGGACCGTCGTAGGCCTCGGCCTCGCGGATGGCCTTGAGGGTCTGGGCCTGGTCGGCACCCATGGCCACCTGGGCGGCGTAGACGTAGCCGTAGGTGGTGGCGATAAGGCCGAGGTCTTTCTTGCGCACGCGCTTGCCGGCAGCGGCAAACTTGGCGATGGCGCCGATGGGGGTAGCCTTCGAGGCCTGGCCGCCGGTGTTGGAGTAAACCTCGGTGTCGAGCACGAGCACGTTGACATTCTTGCCCGAGGCGAGCACGTGGTCGAGACCGCCGAAGCCGATGTCATATGCGGCGCCGTCGCCGGCGATGATCCACTGCGACCGCTTCACGATGAAGTTCTTCAGGGCCACAATGCCGCTGCAGATGTCGCAGTCGCAGGCAGCGCAGAGGGGTACGATAGTTTCGTAGACCTCGCGGGTGGCCACGGCGTCGTTGCGGTTGTCGAGCCACTTGCGTGCCTGCTCCTTGATTGCGTCGGAGCAGCATGAGCATTCCTGAGTCTTGGCCATGAGGTCGGCCAGACGTGCCTGCATCTTCTCGTTGGCGATGGTCATGCCCAGACCGAACTCGGCGAAGTCCTCGAACAGCGAGTTGGCCCATGCGGGACCGTGACCGCGGAAGTTGGTGGTATAGGGAGTGGAGGGCACCGAGCCGGAATAGATCGAGGAGCAGCCTGTGGCGTTGGCCACCATTTCGTGGTCGCCGAAGAGCTGCGAGATCAGTTTCACATAGGGAGTCTCGCCGCAACCCGAGCAGGCGCCGGAGAATTCGAAGAGCGGGGTGGCGAACTGCGAGTTCTTCACATTGGCCTTGATGTCGACCAGATCCTGCTTCGAAGCCACGTTCTTGATGCAGTAGTCCCATTCGGCCTGCATGTCGAGCTGGGTTTCGAGGGGCTTCATGGCGAGAGCCTTGTTGCCCTTCTTGCCGGGGCATACGTCAACGCAGTTGCCGCAGCCGAGACAGTCGAGAACGTCGACAGCCTGGATGAACTGCATGCCTGCGAACTGCTTGCCGATGGCTGCGATGCCATGCTTTGCCACGGCGGGAGCTGCCTCGTATTCCTTCTCGTCGAGGAGGAAGGGACGGATGGCGGCGTGGGGGCAGACATATGCGCACTTGTTGCACTGGATGCAGTTTTCGGGATCCCATTCGGGAACGAAGGCTGCCACACCGCGCTTCTCGTAGGCTGCGGTGCCGGCCTGCCATGTGCCGTCGGGAATATCCTTGAAGGCGGAAACCTTCAGGAGGTCGCCGTCCTGTGCGTTGATGGGGCGCACAATCTTGTTGATGAATTCGGGGTCGTCGTTGGCGGCCACGGCATCGGCGGGGAGATTGCTCCATGCCTTGTCAACGGTGAGCTGCTTGTATTCGCCGCCGCGGTCAACGGCAGCATAGTTCTTGTCGACAACATCCTGGCCCTTCTTGCCGTAGCTCTTGACGATGAATTTCTTCATCTGCTCAACGGCGAGGTCAACGGGGATAACCTCTGTGATGCGGAAGAACGCGCTCTGGAGGATGGTGTTGGTGCGGTTGCCCAGACCGATTTCCTGAGCGATCTTGGTGGCGTTGATGTAGTAGACGGTGATGTTGTGGTCGGCGAAATATTTCTTGACCTTGTTGGGGAGGTTCTTGGCCAGTTCGTCGCCCTCCCAGATGGTGTTGAGCAGGAATGTGCCGTTGTCGCGCAGACCGCGGGTGACGTCGTACATGTGCAGATAAGCCTGCACGTGGCATGCCACGAAGTTGGGAGTGTTGACCAGATAGGTCGAGCGGATGGGCGCGTCGCCGAAGCGGAGGTGCGAGCAGGTGAAACCGCCCGACTTCTTGGAGTCGTAGGCGAAGTATGCCTGGCAGTATTTGTCGGTGTTGTCACCGATGATCTTCACCGAGTTCTTGTTGGCGCCCACAGTGCCGTCGGCGCCGAGGCCGTAGAACTTGGCCTCATAGGTCGATTTGTCGCCGAGGGCAACCTCTTCGGGCAGGGGGAGCGAGGTGAAGGTCACATCGTCGACGATGCCGATGGTGAAGTGGTCCTTGGGCATGGGGAGCTCGAGGTTCTCGTAAACGCCGATGATCTGGGCGGGAGTGGTGTCCTTCGAGGCCAGACCGTAGCGGCCGCCGACGATGAGGGGAGCGTTCTCCTTGCCGTAGAAGCACTCCTTGACGTCAAGGTAGAGCGGCTCGCCGTTGGCGCCCGGTTCCTTGGTGCGGTCGAGCACGGCGATGCGCTTGCAGGTGGCAGGCACGGCAGCCAGGAAGTGCTTGGCCGAGAAGGGACGGTAGAGATGAACGCTCACCAGACCCACCTTCTTGCCTTCGCTCATGAGGAAGTCGATGGCCTCCTTGGCGGCCTGGGTCACGGAGCCCATGGCGATGATTACGTTTTCGGCATCTTCGGCGCCGTAGTATGTGAAGAGGTCGTATTTACGGCCGGTGATTTCGGAAATCTTCTTCATGTAGTCCTCGACGATTGCGGGGACGGCGTCGTAGGCGGGGTTGCTTGCCTCGCGGTGCTGGAAGAAAACGTCGCCGTTCTCGGCCATGCCGCGCATCACGGGAGCCTGAGGGGTGAGGCCGCGCTGACGGAAACGGGCCAGAGCCTCGCGGTCGAGCAGCGGTTCGAGCTGGTCCTGCTCGATCATCTCTATCTTCTGGATCTCATGGCTGGTGCGGAAGCCGTCGAAGAAGTTGACGAAGGGGATGGAGCTTTTGATTGTGGCCAGATGAGCCACGCCTGACAGGTCCATAACCTCCTGCACGGAGCCTTCGCAGAGCATGGCGAAGCCGGTCTGACGCACCGACATCACGTCCTGGTGGTCACCGAAGATGCTCAGCGCGTGGCTGGCGAGCGTACGGGCCGATACATGGAACACGCAGGGGAGCTGTTCGCCTGCGATCTTGTACATGTTGGGGATCATCAGCAGTAAGCCCTGCGATGCGGTGTATGTGGTAGTAAGCGCTCCTGCCTGGAGCGAGCCATGGACGGCACCGGCGGCACCGCCTTCCGACTGCATTTCCTGCACGAGAACGGTCTCGCCGAAAATGTTCTTGCGACCTGCGGCTGCCCACTCGTCGACATATTCTGCCATAGTCGACGAAGGGGTGATGGGGTAGATTGCGGCCACTTCCGAGAACATGTATGACACGTGCGCGGCAGCCTGGTTACCATCACAGGTAAGGAATTTTTTTTCTTTACTCATAATAGTTAGAAAAAACAGTTTATGTTGAATTTTAACGTTGTAGCGATTGGTACAGGGTTTTTATCGTGCAAAGATACGCATTATTTTCCGATTTCAGCTAACAATTTAATAATAAATTTATTTAGGCGTATTTTTCAACCATAATGAAAGCTAATTTGCCGAAAAAATTGTTACTTTTGCAGTGTAGATAACCAACAATGCCCTCAAAATCCCCCGACACCGACGAAAATCGCCGGCCGGCAAATGCCGCCGGCACCACTCTGGCGCAGCTGGCCCGCAGGTTTGTCACCGACGCCCGGGCCGCAGCCATGGAGCGCGCGCTGCAGCTGGCCCGCTCGGGCCGCCCTGTCACTCTGGCCGGTCTGGCCGGCTCATCCCCCTCGCTGCTTCTTGGCGGCATGGCCCTGCGCACCCCCGCACCCGCCACAGCCCTCCCCACGCTGGTGGTGGCCGACGACATGGACGCCGCCGGATACCTCTACAACGACCTGGCACGCATCCTCGGCGAGCAGGCCGTGATGATTTTCCCTTCGGGCTACCGCCGCGACATCCGTTATGGCCAGCCCGACCCGCCCCAGCAGATTCTCCGCACCGAGGCGCTGAGCCACTGGACCACCGACCCGGCTCTCCGCTTCGTGGTCACCTGCCCCGAGGCCATGGCCGAGAAAGTGGCATCGCGCACCGAGCTGACCGACCGCACAGTCAACTTCGTCACCGGCGGCGAAATCGACCTCACCGACACCCGCAAATGGCTCGTCGACAACGGTTTCACCACCGTCGACTATGTCTACGAGCCGGGGCAGTTCGCCATCCGCGGCTCAATCATCGACATCTTCGGCTACGCCTCGGAGCTGCCCGTGCGCATCGATCTCTTCGGCGACGAAATCGACTCCATCCGCTTCTTCAACGTGGAGACGCAGCTCTCGGAGCAGAAGGCCGACTCAGTGGCCATCACCGCCGATGTCACCGGTGGCGACAGCGCAGGCAGCATCCTCGACTTCATCCCCGGGGACACCCTGATTCTCTGCCGCGACAGCCGCGCCATGCTTGCACGCATCGAGGAGATCTGCTCCCGCTCATTCTCCGCGTCGGCGCAATATGCCGGCGAGGGTGACGCCGACGCCCTCAGGCAGCTCATCGACTACGACCGCTTCGCCTCCCGGCTCCCCTCGTTCGCCATGATGCAGTTCACCGCCGGCGCGCCCTCCCCCTCCGACACCGACGCCATCGACTTCCGATGCTCGCCGCAGGGGCTTTTCCACAAGAATTTCGATCTGCTCGCCCGCGAGCTTGAGAAATATCTGGCCGACGGCTTCTCCATCTTCCTGCTAACCGACTCGCCCAAGCAGGCCCTCCGCCTCAAGGCCATCTTCGAGGAGCGGGGCGAAAACATACCCTTCACCGCCGCCGAGGCCACCTTGCACGAGGGTTTCGCCGACAACGCCCTGAAGCTCTGCCTCTTCACCGACCACCAGATTTTCGACCGCTTCCACAAATATTCGCTCCGCAGCGACCGCGCGCGCTCGGGGCGTCTGGCCCTCTCGCTCAAAGAACTTTCGAGCATCGAGACGGGCGACTACATCGTGCATGTCGACCATGGCGTGGGCAAGTTCGGCGGCCTGCTGCGCACCCGCGTCAACGGCACCACGCAGGAGATGATCAAGCTCATCTACAAAAACAACGACTGCATCTTCGTCTCCATCCACAATCTGCACAAGCTCGCCAAATACCGCGGCAAGGAGGGCGTGGAACCCACAATCAACAAGCTCGGCTCCGGTGCGTGGAACCGCATGAAGGAGCGCACCAAGTCGAAACTCAAGGACATCGCCCGCGACCTTATCCGCCTCTATGCCGCCCGCAAGGAGGAAAAGGGATTCCAGTTCTCGCCCGACAGCTATCTGCAGCACGAGCTGGAGGCATCGTTTATCTACGAAGATACCCCCGACCAGCTCACCGCCACACGCGACGTGAAGGCCGACATGGAGTCGCCCCGGCCCATGGACCGCCTCATCTGCGGCGACGTGGGGTTCGGCAAGACCGAAATCGCCATCCGCGCCGCCTTCAAGGCAGCCACCGACGGCAAGCAGGTGGCCGTGCTGGTGCCCACCACGGTGCTCGCCTGGCAGCACTTCAACACTTTCCGCGACCGTCTGAAAGATTTCCCCGTGAGGGTGGAATACCTCTCCCGCGCCCGCACCGCCCGCCAGACCCGCGAAATCCTCGCCGACCTTGCCGAGGGGAAGATCGACATCCTCGTGGGCACCCACAAACTCGTGGGCAAGGATGTGAAGTTCAAGGATCTGGGACTGCTCGTCATCGACGAGGAGCAGAAATTCGGCGTCGCCGTCAAGGAGAAACTCAAGCAGATGAAGACCTCGGTCGACACCCTCACCATGTCGGCCACCCCCATACCGCGCACCCTCCAGTTCTCGCTCATGGGCGCCCGCGACCTCTCTTCGATCACCACGCCGCCCCCCAACCGCTACCCTATCCTCACCTCGGTGAACTCGCTCACCGACGACCTCCTCGCCGAGGCGCTCAACTTCGAGATGTCGCGCAACGGTCAGGTGTTCATCATCAACAACCGCATCGAGGGACTCGCCACGCTCGAAAACATGGTGCGGCGCGTGGTGCCCGACGCCCGCGTGGTCGTAGCTCACGGACAGATGCCCCCCGAACAGCTCGAACGCGCCATCCTCGACTTCACCAATCACGACTACGACGTGATGATCGCCACCACAATCGTGGAAAGCGGCATCGACATGCCCAACGTCAACACCATGATTGTCAACAATGCCCAGAATTTCGGCCTCTCCGAGCTGCATCAGCTGCGCGGGCGCGTGGGCCGCAGCAACCGCAAGGCGTTCTGCTATCTCATGGTGCCCCCCGGTGCGCCCCTCACACCCGTGGCGCGCCGCCGTCTGCAGGCCATCGAGGGGTTCTCCGATCTCGGCTCGGGCATCCACATCGCCATGCAGGACCTCGACATCCGCGGCGCCGGCAACCTCCTGGGCGCCGAGCAGAGCGGCTTCATCGCCGACCTCGGCTATGAGACATACCAGAAAATCCTCAAGGAGGCCGTCACCGAGCTTCGAACCGAAGAGTTCGCCGGAACGTTTACACATGAGGAGCATGGCGACTCCGAGGAGGACAACACCGAATTCGTGGCCGACTGCGTGATCGAGAGCGATCTCGAGCTGCTTCTCCCCGCAAGCTACGTGCCGCAGGAAAGCGAGCGCATAGCCCTCTACCGCGAGCTCGACTCCATGGAGCGCGAGATGGACATCCGCGAATTCCGCTCGCGTCTGGTCGACCGCTTCGGCAAAATACCACCCGAAGCCGCCGAACTCACCCGTGTGCCGCGCCTGCGCCGCCTCGCCCGCCAGCTCGGCATTGAGAAAGTGGTGCTCAAGCAGGGTGTGATGTACACCTATTTTGTCGACTCCTCAAACCAGGCCTACTATCAGTCGCCCATGTTCGGCCGCATGATAGCCTACCTGCAGAGCCATCTCGACAGCGTGAAAATCCGCGAGAACGCCTCGGGCAAACGCTCCTTCGCGTTCTCCGATATCCCCTCCGTGGAGGCAGCCGTGGCGCTCCTCCACGACATCCTCTCCCTCCCCGGCGAGCAGAATCAAAACAACGCTTAAAGCTTGTTTAATATCCCCGTAACCTGCAACACCTCAGATAATTCAATACTTCAGAAATACTTAACACTTTAGAAATATGGAAAAAATCGTTCCCGGAAAATATGTGGAGCTGGGCTACGACCTCTATAAGGTCAACCCCGACGGCTCCGAAAAACTGATGCATCAGACCGACAAATCCGACCCCGAAAAAATCATCTTCGGCGTGACCCGCGGCATGATCGAACCCCTCGAAAAAGCAATCGACGGCCTCGAAATCGGCTCGAAATTCAACGTCACCGCCACCGCCGACGAAGCTTTCGGCCCCTATGACCCCGAGCAGATCGCCACCCTCGAAAAAGACCTCTTCCTGGTCGACGGCAAATTTGACGACGAATACATCGTGCCCGGCGCCTACGTGCCCATGATGACCGCCGACGGCTTCCGCATCAACGGCCTCGTGAAAGAAGTGAAACCCGACAGCGTGGTTCTCGACTTCAACCATCCCCTGGCCGGCAGCGCAGTGCGCTTCGACGGCACCATCCTCGCAGTCCGCGACGCCACCCCCGAGGAGCTCCACCCCGCCCACGGCTGCCACTGCGGCTCGGGCGACTGCCATTGCGACAGCGACTGCAACTGCGACAACAACAAAGGAGGCTGCAACTGCGACAACACCTGCGACTGCAAATAACCCCTGCCCATAACAATATAAAGCCTGCTGAAAACTCATGAGTTTTCAGCAGGCTTTATATTGTCAATTAGTCCAATTAGACCAATTAGACTAATTAGACCTATTAGTCTTATTCGACTAATTCCTCACTTTGCCAGCCCCGAGATAAGCTCGCCGAAGCGGTCGGCGGCCTTCTGAAGCTGCGGCCCCACAATAGCGCGGGCAAACACAGGCAGCTCCACATCGATCTGCGTCGTCACCGAGCACGAAGCCACGTCAACGGGCGTTATGTCGACCTCCATGGTCAGGGGCACCGGCGACGACTCCGTGCCGAAAACCACCTTGCCCGGCGTGCCCTCGGCAGTCGCGGGAGCCTCGCGGCGCAGAATCACGAATTTGATGTCGCCCACCTGGGGCGTGGAAATCTTCATCGAGTCGGGGGTGAACTCCACTTCGCCCACCTTGGCGCGCTGATCGGCGGGGAGCCGGTCGAGCTGCTCCTGCAGACGCGTCATGTCGCTGAAACGTGCGAAAATATCCTCGGCGCTGCGGCTCACTGCCGCAGGCTTGCTTGCATAAGTCGACATTTGATTGATCTGATAATTTACGTTACTGACGGGGGCGGCGACGCGCTCAGTCCTGTTTCTTGATGTCGGGCACCCAGTTGGCGGGATCCTGGCGCCATTGGCGCAGAGTCTCCACATCCTTGTCGGCGATGAAGCCGGTGCGGAGGGCAGCCTCGAGCAGCGCGTTGTAGTTCGACAGAGTCATCAGCTTGATACCGGCCTCCTTGAAAGCCTCATCGGCCTGAGGGAAACCGTAGGTAAACATCGCCACCATGCCGATCACCTCGGCACCGCTCTGGCGGATAGCCTCGGCGGCTTTCAGCGAGCTTTTGCCGGTGGAGACAAGATCCTCGATCACGATCACCTTCTGACCCAGCGAGAGGTTACCCTCGATAAGATTCTCCAGACCGTGGTCCTTGGGAGCCGAACGCACATACACATAGGGCAGACCCATGTTGTCGGCAACGAGGGCACCCTGAGCGATAGCGCCTGTAGCCACACCGGCCACAGCGTCGGGGCGCTCAAAGTTTTCCATAATCAGGCGGCACAGCTCAGTCTTGATGAAAGTGCGGATCTCAGGATAGGAAAGCGTCTTGCGGTTGTCGGTGTATATGGGGGAGTTCCAGCCCGAAGCCCAGGTGAAAGGCATATCGGGCTGCAGCTTGATAGCGCTGATATTCAGCAGCTTTTCAGCGAGAAGGTGCTCGAGTTTTTTCATGTTGAAGTAATTTTCTGTATCAGAGCGCAAAATTACGAAAAAAATCCCGCATTCCCGTCTCTTTCCCCCGTTTTTTCACTATGATTTAATGAACTGCTGAAAAACACGGAGGTTGGTAAACGGCGGCAAGAAAGCCGCCGCCCCATATAAACCTCACCACAACTTAAATATGTCTGAATAAGCAGGCGGGAGGCTGATTGTGGGGAGGCGGCTTTCCAGCCGCCTGTTTATAAAACTTGTTTATAAAAGATGTGGTTTCTGGTTTTTATGAAACGGCGGCAGGAAAGCCGCCGCCCCACAATCTGCAGCCCTACAATCTGCAGCCCCACAATCTGCCGCCCCACAATCTGCCGTTCCACAAGCCGCATCACAAGCTGGCGTAATTATTTAATAAAAAATTTGGGGGGATTAAATGCAAGCAAACCGCAGACCTGTAGGAAGTCTGCGGTTTGGTTGTATCAGGGGTGTCAGGCTGAGGCAGCCTGAGGGAGGGGATTAGAATTCGATCTGATCCTCGACGGGCTTCTGCATGTTGAGTCTGCGCTGCATCGTCATGCCACCGCGCACGTTGTAGGTGATGATGCGCCCGGGCGAGGTGGTGATGTCGTCGAAGTTGTAGTCGATGTCGGTGATGATCACGTTGTAGTATTGCAGGAAGTCCTGCACCTCATCCTGTGTCCATACAATCTGATAGCGTGCGACTTTGTTCTGCACGAAGTTGATGTCGGGCTCCTCGGCGTCCATGGTGATTGTGCCGTGGCTTTCGTCGGTGGGATTGAAGTGGAGATAAACCTTGTAGGGATGACGATCCATTGAAAGTTCCGAGAACTTACCGGCATAGATAAAGCAGGTGTTGTCATCCACAGCGTAGCTCATTACGGTCGACATAGCGCCCGGCTCATTGTCGGGATTGTTGGCGTCGACGATGAAGAACTGTGTGTTGCTCGCCTGGAAGTTACCCGAATAATTGTTGTAGGGATAGATGCGGAGCATGGCGGTGGCATAGTTCTTGCGGGGATTGCGCTGGTAGCCTTCACCCGGAGCGATGGTCAGCGGGAGCACATAGCGGTCGCGCATGTCGAGGTTCTGGAAGTGCATTCGGATGTCGAGCAGCGCCTTGTTCTGACCCTTGGGGATAAAGATCGAGGTGGGCACAGTTGCGTATTCGCTCATATCCTTGTAATAAAGCTCTTCGCGGGTACCGAAGCGCTCGTAGTTGAGGATGGGGAGCGTGTCGCTGTGGGCGATGTTGACGTTGAGGTCATTCTCGTTGTCGGTTGAGCCGGCCACGAGCACGGGGAGCTGATAGCTCGACTCGCCTTCGGCGCCGTAGCGGGGAGTGCCGTCGTCGTTGAGGCGGGTGAAAGGCACGTAGACGGTGGTGACGCCGGTGCGGGGCCAGCTGTCGTCGATAGGCGCCTTGAAGCTGATATATTGTACGTACTGCTCATCCTTCCAGTCATCGTTGCACGACGACATGAGCGACATGGCGGATGCGGCAAGCACGCAGGCAGTCAGTATTGATTTGGTCTTTGACATAATAGTGTACTCGGTTATGAGTTGTGTACAAATTTTGAATTAGTCCTGCAGTTTCCAGCCGGGAGCCTGCACGAGGTTGCGGTTGCGCTTGAGCTCGGAGAAGGAGATGGGCCAGAAATACATCTTGTCGGTGAAAGTGGTCGGGAGAGCATAGCAGGGCACAACTTCCTGGAAAGCATCGCGCTGCTTGGCGGTCATGAGCACGTTGCAGCCATAGACGGGGATATTCTCCTCGACGGGAGCGTCCATCCAGCGGCGCAGGTCGTAGTAGCGCTTGCCTTCGCTTACCAGCTCGATCATGCGCTCGCGCTTGATGCTCTTGCGGCATTCGCTCTGCGAGGCGTAGACTTCGGGCTTGAAGTCGGGCACACCGCCGCGGATGCGCACGGGACGAATGCCGCGCTTGATTTCGTTGATGTCGCGTGAGAGAGTGTAAGTCTCGGTGTTGTTGTAATTGCTGTAGGTGTAGGATCCGTTAAGCTCGTTAATGCACTCTGCGTAGAGGAGCAGGATGTCGGCATAGCGGATGGCAGGTTCCCAATGGTGCTTGATGTCGGCATAGTCGCTACCCGAGCGCACGTCGCGGAAATCTTCGGGGTGAATCCATTTCTTCATGCCGATACCGTTGCGCAGGTGGTAGCAGTTGTTGGTGTAGCCGTTGCCGCCGCCGCGGTAGTAGAAAATCTGCTGATAGTGGTTCGACACATTCTGGCTCTGGTTCCACCAGTATGAACCGTTGAAACCAACAGAAGCATAGAAGCGGGGTTCGCGGTTGGCATACTGCATCGACACATCCTGACCCAGCGGGGGATACTTGGTGTAGGGATATTTGCCGCGGGCGTTGGTGGTGAAGCCGGTGGGACGGGCTGTGCCGTCGCCGCGGCCCCATTCGCTGTTGGCGCCGGGAGCGTTGGAACCATCCTTCATGTAGTATGCGTCGACCATCTTCTGGGTCATGCCGTGCGAGTTGAAGCCGTTCATGGTGGCGGGGAGCTGGTGAGGCACGAAGCCGTCGACAGTGCCGTGGCGGTAGCCCATGTCATTAGAGCCGGCCACATAGCCGCGGGTGAAGATCACCTCGGCGCAGTTGACCTCGGCCACGCTGTTGAAGAGGTCGCGGTAGGAGAGGTAGGGGTCGATGTCGGCATAGCCGTCGGGCCAGTTCTTTTCCGAGAAGTCACCATCCTTGAAGGGGGTGATGGTCTTGGGATAGCCGGCGGTCTTGTTGTCGATAGTCTGCACACCCATGTGGAAAAGCTCGTAGTTGGCGGGGCACTCGATCACGTCGCGCAGAGCGGCGGCGGCACGTGCCCATTTCGATTCGTCGTAGTTGAGACCCAGCAGAGCCTCGCCGTCGCGGTTACGGAAATTTTTGGCGAAGGCGTCGGTCACCACGCCCTCATGCTCGCCGTTGGCAAGCTGACCGTTGGCAAGGGGCGATGCGGCGAACACATAGGCCAGAGCGCGCACAGCCAGAGCGGCACCCTTGGTGGGACGGCACACATCGGTGGCAGCCGAGTTGCCCCAGTAGCGGCTCCATGTCTGGAGTTCACTGGAGGCCTGCAGCATTTCGGAAGCGATGAACTGCGCTACCTCCTCGTAGGGGCGGCGGGGATATGAAAGTTCCTCATAATCCTTGGTGTAGTCGGCACCCTCGTCGGGGAGGATGGGCACGGGACCGTAGTGGCGCAGGAGCATCCAGTAGCAGTAGGCTCGCAGGAAGCGGGCCTGGCCCTTCATGTCGAGGCGCTCTGCCTCGGTGAGCTGGGTGTTTCGGTCGACATTGTGGATGAAGACCGAAGCCTGGAAGATACCCTTGTAAGCCTGCTCCCAGTAGCCGGCGCCGTAGTTTTCGTCATAGAGACCCTGGTGGAAGTTACCCCAGGAGTCGCCGCCGGCAGCCGTACCGGTGATGTCGCCGTCGCGGTCGCCGAAATAGACGTCGTCGGCATAAACCCAGAAGCGCTTGCCGCCGTTTTCGTTGGTGGCGCAGTCAACAAGGTAGTCGGTGAGATAATAGTATCCGCGCGAGAGCCACTGGTTGGTCTGGTCCACGCTGGAGAAGACAGACTCAAGAGTGGATCGGTCCTCGAAGTATTTGTCGGAGTCGAGATCGGAGTCGCAGGCAGCCATTGTGGCCAGCAGGCCTGCGGAAGCGATCAGGGTCTTATATAAATGTTTTTTCATGATAGCCGGAGATTAGTAGTTGATTTGCACGCCGAGAGTGAAAGCACGTGTGAGGGGGTAGGCCTCGCCGTTGGATGAGCCGATTTCGGGATCCCAGAGGTCGAACGACGACCAGGTGCACAGGTTGGTGCCCTGGAAGTAGAAACGGCACGAAGAGAGATGCAGCCGCTGCATTAAGTTGGAGGGGAGCGAGTAACCCACCTCGAGGTTCTTCAGGCGGAAGTAGCTGATGTCGCGCAGCCAGTAGGAGGAAGCACGGAAGTTGTTCCAGCTGAAGCGGCTGTCGATACCGCCGGAACCAACCTGAGCTGCGTCGTTGAAGATCAGACGGGGGAAGGAGGCGTTGGTGTTCTCGTTGGCGGGGATGCCGAGCAGAGCGGCGGTCTGGGCGTCGACATAGCGGTCGTCCATAAGACCTTTGAGCACCTGGCCCCAGCGGCCTTCGGAGAATGCGTAGACAGCCTTGCCGTTGATGAGCATCGAGGATTTGCCTGCGCCCTGGAAGAGGACGTTGAAGTCGAAGCCGCGCCACTGCACCGACAGACCCACACCGTAGATGAGGTTGGGGGTGGAGGTTGCGCCGATGGCCACGATGTCGTTGTCGTCGACAATGCCGTCGCCGTTGACATCCTTATACTTGATATCGCCGGGCATCACGGAGCCGTAGGTCTGCTTGGGAGAGTTGCGGATGTCGTCGTAGTCGCGGAAAAGACCCTCGGCCACGAGACCGCGCACCTGATTTACACGGTAGCCGGTCTGATACTGATAGGGATAGGTGCTGTTCTCCACGTCGTAGTTGAGGATGGTGCTCTTGGAGTAGGTGAAGTTGCCGCGCAGGGTGGTCATTACCTCGCCGAAGCGCTGCTCGTAGCGGAAGAAGCCGTCGAAGCCCTCCGACTTCACGGAGCCTACGTTGGCGTAGGGAGCTGATTCCAGACCGAGGATGGCGGGCAGATAGTTACGCTGCATGAAGATGCCGTCGCGTTTCTCGTGGAAGTAGTCGACGGTCAGCGAGAAGGAGTTGTTGAACAGAGCAAGGTCGAGACCAACGTCCTGCTTCTTTGCAACTTCCCAGGTCACCTGAGGCGATGCCATGGAGGTGTAGTGCCAGCCTTTCGAGAAGATGTCGGACGAGGGGGTGTTCCAGGTACCGAAGTTGTACTGGCGGCCGTCGATAGCTCCGAGGGTGTAGAGGTAGGGGAAGCGGATCTGGTTGCCGTTGGCATCGCCGAGGTTGTCGTTACCTACCTTACCCCAGCTGTAGCGGATCTTGAACATGTCGAGCCAGGTCACATTGTCCATGAAGTGCTCGCGCTTGAGGTTCCACGCGGCCGACACGGCGGGGAAGAAACCGAAGCGGTGGTGGTCGGCGAAGTTCTCCGAGCCGTTGTAACCGAAGTTGAAGTCGACGAAGTAGCGGTAGTCGAAGTTATAGAGGATCTGACCTGCAAGAGCCACATTCTTCTTGGCGATACCATCCTTGAGGTCATCGGAGAGCTGTTGGGTCATGGTGTTGGATGTGTAGGTGAACTTGACGTTGGCGCCTACATTGTGCACCTTGTTGAAAGAGCGGTCGTAGTTGAGGAGCATGTCGAGGAAGATGCGGCGCTCGCCGGTGGCATAAGACGACTGACCCATCTCCGCCGCTTCGGTGTGGCCGTTGTAAATGAGCTCGCCGGTGGCCTTGTCGCGGCCGGTGGCGCGCCACTGCTCGGGACGCTTGTTGCGGGTGATGGTGTTGGTGTTGTAGGTATCGTAGCCGAAACGAGCGCTGAACTTCAGGCCGGGAGTGACGAAGCGGAGATCCTGGTCAAGAGAGATATTGTTCTGCACATTGTTGTTCCACTGCTGACCGTAGCCGCACTGTGTGGTCACCACCCAGGGGTTCCAGTCGCCGGTGGCGACACTCTGGGGTATGCGGCCGTCGGAATACATCACGGGCGACGATGTGGCGTTGAAGCCGAAGAGGTTTTTCCATGTGTCGACGTCGTTGCCGGGGAAGTTGCGGTTCGAGAGGTCGCCCGATGTGCCTAAGCGCAGCAGGGTGGTCTTGGTGAGGTCGATGTCGAGGTTCAGACGGTAGTTCCAGCGCGAGTAGTTGGCATTGGTGTTGTAGCGGTCGCGCAGGGTCTTGTCGGTCTTGTACATACCCTCGTCGTTGACGTAGCTGATCGAAGCGTAGTAGCGTGCGGTGCTGCCGCCGCCCGAGATGTTGGCGTTGACGCGGTAGCTCATGGCGCCATCCTTCAGAAGCAGGTCGGTCCAGTCGACATTGGGATAGAGGTCGGGGTCGAGACCGTTGTTGAACAGCTCAATCTCTGTGGGCGAGAAGTAGGAGCCTTCCGAACGGGTCACGCGGGCCTCGTTGAGCAGCGATGCGTAGGTGGGGCCGTCGACAAACTCGGGCATCTTGGTGCGGGTGTTGTACTGGGCCTCGAACTTCACGTTGACATTGAGTTTCGATGCCTTGCCTCGCTTGGTGGTGATGAGCACAACGCCGTTTGCACCTTTTGAACCGTAGATGGCGGTTGCAGAGGCGTCCTTAAGCACGGTGAAAGTCTCGATATCCTCGATGTTGAGGTCGTCGATGCTCTCGCGTTCGAAACCGTCGACGAGGATGTAGGCCGACGAGCCGGCGCCGAAGGTGGAGATACCGCGGATCCAGAACTCCGATTTGTTCTTACCGGGCTGACCTGAGGTCTGACGGGCGATGATACCCGGCACGTTACCTGCCAGGGCGTTGGAGAGGTTGGAGGTGGAGGAGTGCTTCATGTCCTCGACGTTGACGTTGGTCACGGCGCCGGTCACGGTGATTTTCTTACGGGCACCCATACCGGTTACCACCACTTCCTCAAGGGCGGTGCGCTTCTCGTCGAGGCGCACTGTGGTGCCGGCGGGGTCGAGGGTGCGAACGTTGAGTTCCTGGGGCTCCATGCCCAGATAGTTGACAACGAGGAACTTTCCGTTGTCGGGCACATCGATCTCGAATCGGCCGTCGAGGTCGGTCGATACGCCGACGCTTGTTCCTTTGACCATTACGGTTGCACCGGCGAGAGGCTCGCCGTCGCTCGACGAGATTACCGCACCGGAATATATCTTGGCCATTGCCAGCCCCGACGTGAGCGTCGCAGCCGCCAAAAGCGTGATTAATCGTTCTTTCATGTTATTTCAGGTTAGAAGAGCGTGATTTGAAGATTGGTTATGACTGAAGTCATTGTGCGGCAGGCTTCAGAGGGGGAAATTTGGCACCCTGGGGCTCGGCGTTGTCGCCGTTGTCGCCGTTGTCGCCATTATCACCGTTGTCGTCACCGGTGTTTTCGTCGACCACGGAGTCAAGGCCGTAGTAGCGGATGCGGTAGTTGCAGGGGTCGCAGGTGTAGATGCGGTCGCGCTTGGCGTCGTAGGCCATGCCGTGGATGTCGCGGAAGCGGGCATCGGCGCGCGGGTCGCCATCTTCTATTCCCCAGAGATTGCCGTCGGTCGACTGGCCGCGGCCTGCCACTGTGGAGACTACGCCGTCGGGGGTGAGCTTACGTATGCAGTAGTTGCCCGAGTCGGCGAAATAGTAGTCGTAGATGTCGGCACGACCCTCGTCGATATATTGCTGGTTGGGAACCCAGCAGCCCTGATGGGGGCATGCCAGACGGGCTTCGCTGCCCACAGCCTCCTTGTAACCGTGGCCACCCAGAGTACCGGCAGCCACGTAGGGAGTGGTGAAGGTCTTGGCATCCCAGTCATAATCCGAGCGATAGATCGAGTGCATGTTGTCGCAGGTGATATACATGTAGTTGCCCGAGGGGTGCATGGCCAGCCACGATGTGTAGTTCACATCGAACACGCGGAACACCTCTTCGTATGCGCCGTCGGCCTGCAGACCGGTCCATGTGCCGGCTTCAACGCCTGCGAAATAGTCTTCGGGGTCGAAGCGGAGGAGGTTGGCGTTGGGATAGCCGAAGAAGTAGATCTCGCCGTTGACGGGATGAGTGCAGATACCGTTTGAAGTGTTGAAGCGGCATGCGATCTGGATGTCGGAATTGTCGGAGAATCCGCCCTTGGCGTCACGCTTGATCATATAGATGGCGGGGGTGCGTTCCTGCTGGTCCCAGGCGCAGGCCGAAGCCACCATATACTGGCCGTCTTTGGTGAAGGTGATGTCGTTGAGGCGTCGGTTGCCGAATTTCGAGGCGCTGATGGCGCGCTCCACGCGCTGGTTCTTGAAATCGATTTTCACGATGTAACCGCCCCATGCGCCGCCGTTGGGCATCCAGCTGGGGATCATGTCGTAGGGCATGTAGAGCATGTCGGGATCCTCGGGGTCGAATTTCATGGTGGTCTCGTAGGCGAAGCCGCGGGCCTCCTCGAAGGAGCCGAACACCTCGCCCTGGGTCTCATAGTCGTTGGAGGAGCCGCAGAGGGTGCCGACAACTTTCTTAGGAGTATAAGTGAATATACCGGGAGCGGTGGCTTCCTGCGTGTTGCCGTTGCCGTCGCTGACCACGATGTGCATTTCGCCGGTGAATTTGTTTACCTCGTTGCCTTCGGCATCGGTGTCAGTCTCGACATTGTCGTAGGCGGTGGAGGGCACATAGCCGTAGATGGCGTTGTCGCGGATAGTGGCGATCACCACGGGCTTTCCGCCGATGGTGAGGTTAACATTTTCCTTGACGATACCGAAGTTGCTGCCATAGATGATGATACGATCCTGGTAGCCGCCGGTGGTGGGGGTGAAGCTCGTGATGTACACAGGCTGTGAAGGGTCGAACGGCGCACCGCGGTCGACCTGAGTGAAATCTTCCGAGTCATCGTCGCACGACGTGAAAGTCATCCCCGCGCCCAGCAGGCAGAGAGCTGCCAGCATGGATTTGCAAAAGAAGGGTAATCTTTTCAATTTCATGACATTATTTTTAAGTTGATTTGTTCGTTGAATTGTTGGTTTACAGGGAGGGTTACAGGTTTGTTAAATAGTGAAGAAATGGGATTGATGGGTTAGTGAAATCGGTTAAAGAATTTGGTTAAGTAACGGTTCGAAATTATTTTATTGTTAGGGTTGTCGAGCCGCCGGGCGGAGATGCACTCGTCCGGAGACTTGTTTACGGATGCAAAATAACGGCATAAATTGTTAAAAAGCCACAAAAATCGTTCATTTAGTATCATTTTTCGGTCATAGCATGCCTCGGCCTACGCGTGCGCGCGAACACTATTTAAATATATAAATTACCTACATCCTCCTGCATAAAAGAAAATACAATTTAACAATGAGGCGGTGTGGAGAGGCATTGTGGAGAGGCGGCTTTCCAGCCGCCTGATTACATAATACTATTTTCCTGGAAAACGGCGGCTGTGTCATTTTTTTGTTGTAACTTTGCAATATCTGACCCAAAGCCATTCTTCTTCCTGCATCAGCTAACCAAAAATGCGGGCAAACCCAACATTATTCACCATGAACAAGCTTCAGAGAAGCATCATATATACCATCACCCTGCTCCTCTCATTCTCAAGTGCTTTACGGGTCTCAGCACATCCTTCGCCCGGTTTCGCCGAGGTGATCAACACCGACGTGGCCAAGGGCAAGAACAGCCTCTGCGCCCTGCGCGACCGCTTCGGGTTCATATGGGTGGGCACGTTCACAGGCCTCTATTGCTACGACGGCAACGGCCGCATGGTCTTCCCGTCGAATCTCGGCAACGGCCACGACACCGAGGGCAACGGCGTGAGCACCCTCTGGGAGCATGGCGACAACATCTGGTTCGGCGGCACGTCGGGGCTGGCGATATTCCGCCGCGACACCAACGAAATCCTTCCTTTCCCCGACCGCACCCGCTACAATGTGAAGGTCACCGCCCCCGTCAACAAAATCATGGCCGTCGACGACCGCCACATCTGGATCCTCACCCACGGCCAGGGCTTTTTCGTATATGATCTCAGTGACTCCACACTGATACAGAACAGCCGACTGAACTCATTTTTCTCCGACATGACCGTCGGCGCCGACAAGCGCGTCTACACCATTGACCCGAGCGGAAACGTGTTGATATTCAACACCTCGGGCGGCTACCTCGAAACTGTGGCGCTCCCCGACTACAACGGCGACAAAAACACCCTGCGCCTCTGCGCACTGGGCCGCGACGTGTTTTTCGCCACCCGTGAGGGACTTTTCCGCTACAACACCTCGTCGCGCACCATCAGCCGCGCGGCGGCGGCGGTGCCCGGCGGCGAAATCAATGTGATAGCTCCGGGCGACGACTCCACACTGCTGCTCGGCACCGACGACGGCCTCTGGAGCTTCGATCCCTCCACGGGGCAGTATAACCGCGTGACACGCCCGTCGACCATGGGCGACGGCGCCATCTCGGACGACCGCGTCACCAACATCGCCCACGACACCGACGGCTCGCTGCTGCTGACCACCTCGGGCGGCGGCGTCAGCAACCTATTTCTCAAGCCCGCCGACTTCCAGACCATCGGTCTGACATCGCCACGCGGACTCCCCACCCCCGCCAACACTCTGCGCGCCACCGACAACGGCCGGGGAGTGTGGACAGGCTCTTCGGAGGGTATCGGCTACTACAACGCCGAGACCAACACCTACAATCCGCACGCCATAACCCTGGAGGGCGCGCCCGAAGTGACTTCGATAGTGGCCCACGGCGACGAACTCTGGATCGGCACCCGCCACGACGGCCTTATCCACTACAACACCCAAACCGGGCAGCATAAGAGCTACACCTACAGCCCCACGGTGCCTTATTCGCTGGTCTCCAACTCGGTGAACCGCATCTACCGCACCCGCCAGGGCGAAATTTTCGTGCTCACCAACTGGGGGTTCTGCAAGTATAATCCCTCGGACGACAATTTCTTCAGCCCGATGAAAATATCGGCGCACCAGCCATTCGTCACCATGGCAGAGGACAACGCGGGGCGCCTGTGGGCAGCCACCGCCAGCCGCGGCATCTACCGCCGCGACAAGGCGGGCGACTACTTCTTCCCATTCGAGAGCCGCACCTTAGGCAACCGCTCGGCGGTCATCTTCCATCTCGATTCGCGCGGGAAACTGTGGATGGTGACCCGCGACAACCAGATCTACTGCTACGACGAGGAGGCCGACGATTTCCGCAGCCTCGACATCGCCATGTCGCGCCAGCACCCGGTAATTTTCATCGAGGATGATCTCGACGGCTCGCTCTGGGTGGGCGACGCCTCGGGCGTGCTCGCCCGCATCGCTCCCGACAAGAAAGTCAACTACTACTCCTACCGCGTCTACCCCGGCATGGCCGCCATATCCGACGTCTCGGCCCACGTGGCCGACGGCCGCATCCTCTTCGGTTCAAACCACGGGGTGCGCATCTTCAACCCGCGCGAGATGAAGACCGACAACGGCATGGCGCGCGTCTACATCCAGTCGATCTCATTCCCCTATCTGGGCAACAGCAGCGGCGAGGCGCGCCGGCTCGGCGCCGACGTGCCCCTCTACACCCGCTCGCGCATCGTCCTCCCCTACGCCGACAACACCTTCACCATATCCCTCTCGACCACCCGACCGGCCGACATGCCCCCCGTGAGAGTGAAATATATGCTCGAGGGTGTCGACAAGTCGTGGCTCTCGACCAACAGTTCCGACATCACCTACACCGACCTCACCCCCGGCACCTACACGCTGCTGGCCCGCGCCGATTTCGCCGGCGAAGGGGAGGTGAGCCGTCTGGAAATCGTGGTGTTGCCCCCGTGGTACCGCACATGGTGGTTCTATGCCATCTGCGTGATACTGCTTGGGGTGGCCGTGTGGGGCGTGTCGGTGGTGTCGCGCCGCCGCATGGACCGCCGCTACCGCCGTTCGCTGGCCGAGCTGCAGGTGAAGAAAGAGCGCGAGACCTACGAGAGCAAAATGCGCTTTTTCGTCAATCTCGTGCATGAAATCCGCACTCCCCTCACCCTCATCTCCCTCCCCATGGAGCAGATGGCCGACGAGGCGCGCCAGGGCAACCTCTCGCGCCGCCAGACCGACCGCCACATAGCCTCCATGCGCCACAATCTCAACTATCTGCTCGGCATCATCAACCAGCTGCTCGACTTCCGCAAGGCCGAGAGCGACCAGGAGATACGCCTGCAGTGCCGCCGCACCGACATCAGCGAGATGGTCAGCGAGATATGCTCCCGTTTCCGCCACCCCGCGGTCACAGCCGGCAAGGAGATCATACTTCAGCTCCCCGAGAAACCTATCGTGGCCATCATCGACCCCGAGAAGACCGACCGCGTGATCATGAATCTGCTGGGCAACGCCGTGAAATATGGCCGCCGGCGCATCGTGGTCTCGCTCCAGAAGACCGCCGACGACTCTTTCATGCTCAACGTCTGCGACGACGGCCCCGGCGTGAACCCCGAAGAGCGGTCGAAAATCTTCGACACCTACTACCAGGTCAAGGGCGACAGCGTGGCCGCTTCGCTCGGTACCGGGCTGGGACTGGCTTATGCCAAACTCATCGCCGTGGCTCACGGAGGCGACATCTCGGTGGGCGACAACATCACCGGCGGCGCCATCTTCACCCTCACGCTCCCCCTCCAGGCCGGCGAGGATCTCGGCAACAGCGCCGACAGCCATTCGCTGCCCGCCCCCACAGCCGGCGACCTGCCGATCGAAGGGGCCGCTGCCGTATCCTCTGACCGGGAGACCGAGGCTCCCGCCGAGCGCCGCGTGGCGGTGCTGCTGGTCGACGACAACCAGGAGCTGCTCACCGCCACGGCCGAGGCGCTCGAGAAGACCTGCACCGTGTTCACCGCCGGCGACGCCCGCGAAGCCCTGGTGAAACTCGAAAACCACGACATCGACATCATCATCTCCGACTTCATGATGCCCGGAATGAGCGGCGCCGAGCTGTGTGCCCGCGTAAAGAACGACGTGCGCTTCTCGCACCTCCCCTTCATCATCCTCACCGCCAAGACCGACCGCGCGGCCAAAGAGGAGGGAATGGAGTGCGGCGCCGACATCTACATCGAGAAACCATTCACCATCAAACAGATAAGGCTACAGATTGCCAACGTGATAAAGACACGGCAGGTGTTCTACGACCGCATGGTCGGTGCCACCTCCGAGCCGGCAGCCCTGCCCGGCATCATCGACGAAGGCCCATTCCCGTCGCGCATCGACGCCGAGTTTATCCGCAACCTCAACGAATACTGCACCGAAAACATCAACGACGACGAACTCACCATCGACGCCATGGCCTCGAAGATGAACATGAGCCGATCATCGTTCTACCGCAAACTCAAGAGCCTCACAGGCCTCACACCTGTCGACTATCTCAAGAACCTGCGCCTCGACCATGCCGCCACACTGCTGCGACGGGGCGAGCGCGTCTCCGACGTCGCCCTCATGGCCGGCTTCACCTCATCCTCCTATTTCGCAAAGTGCTTCAAGGCGAAATTCGGCGTCATCCCCAAGGAGTATGCCTCCTACATCTCCAACCCGCCGGTACCCGACAATGGCAAAACATGCTGAACAACAGGTCCGTTGGTCAGTTTTTATCACTAATTGACCGAAAAAAGCTTGCCATTGGCACCCCCGGCGCACTAACTTTGCAGCTACCGGACCCCTGAAAAACCAATCACCTTCCTCTGCCGCGCACCGGCGCGACACCACAAATCCAAGTAATCCACGATCCGCCCTCCGGTGCGGGCACGGGCATAGCCCGGTAATTTTTTAACTGACCCGAAACATTCCCGTCGTGAAGATGGCGGGAGCGACTTTTTTCCATGAAAGCTCAGCTTCATCTGCTTTTGGCTGCCATTGTCACAGCTGTCGCCGCAGGCTCCATTGCCGGAGGTTGCGTGTCGGAGCAGAATGCCATGACATCAGACGATTCCAACCTGCTCTGCAAGGTCGGCTATCATCCTTATTTCTATCACAACGGCGACACCTACTATTTCACCAACGAAGGGTTTGCGCTTGACATCTGTTTCAAGCGCGACCGCGACATCCACGACATCCGGAATTCGCGCGACTCCATGATTCTCACCCTGCCCGACAGCCTGGGCAGAATCTATGCGCCCGAGCTGCACCGCATCCGCGACCGGTGGTATATCTATTTCGAAGCCGACGACGGCGTCAACACCGACCTCCACCGCATTTTCGTCTACGAGAACCCCGACAAGGACCCCTTCACCCAAAACTGGACCCTCCATGGTCCGATCATCACCAACGACGGTTTCAATTTCGGCATCCACCCCACTGTGATCGAAATCAAGGAGAAGCTGTATATGCTCTGGTCGGGGTGGCCCAGCCGACGCACCGAGACCGAGGTGCAGTGCATCTACATAGCCGAAATGGCCGACCCGTTCACGCTGCGCTCACAACGTGTGGCCATCTCCACACCCGAATATGAGTGGGAACGCCAGTGGATCAACTTCAACGGCAACCGCCCCACCTATCCTATCTTTGTCAACGAGAACCCGCAGGCGGTGGTGTCGCCCGACGGCCGCAACGTGGTGGTATTCTACTCGGCCAGCGCCGTGTGGACCTGCTATGCCTGCACCGGCATGCTCCATGCCTCCACAAGTTCCAATCTGCTCGACCCCAAATCATGGACAAAATCGCCCGAGCCGGTGTTCCAGACCGCCGAAGCCGACTCCACCACCATCTACAACGCCGTGGTGATCAACGGCGACACTCCCGGACAATACTATCTCACATTCACTGCGCGAAAGGTGATTGATGACTCGTTTGAAGAGATCGACACCCGCTACACCAATCTGACCTGGACCGAAGCCTCGCTTCCGCGCATACCCCGCGAATTCAAATACCGCAGCCTGCATCAGCAGTAAGCCACCTCGCCACAACTTTTTTCTACAAAAAAATCGCTTCGGTGCAACCATCGGGGCGATTAAAACGTCTTATTATTAGACAATCTCAAAACAACAAAAATCATGAAGTTAAAATCCATAATCCTGGCACTGATGTGCATGGCGGCGCCTTTATGCGCACTGGCCGTTGACAACGACAATACCAAGGTGACACGTACTCTGCGTGCCCGGGCTTTCAACGAAATCTCGGTCAACAGCGGTATCAAGGTCATCTACACCACCGGCAAGCTCGCTGATTTCAAGGCCGAAGGCCCCCGCCAGATGCTCGACGACCTCATCTGCCGCATCGAGGATGGCGAACTTGAGCTGCGACTGAAAAGGAACCAGCAGCGCATCATGCGCACAGGCGACATAGTGGTGCATATCACCGCCCCGGCAGTCAAGGATATAGAGCTGAACGGCGGTTCTGTCCTGGTTGCCAAAAACGCCTGGTCGGTCAGCCCCGATCTCGACATCGAGGTTAACGGCGGAGCCGTCTTCACTGCCATGAGCACCGTCAGCGCCTCGGAGAAAGTCTCAATCGAAGTAAACGGCGGTGCCTCAGCCAATGTCGCCACCGGCGTCAAAGCCCCGGAGGTCGACGTTGAGGTCAACGGCGGTGCCACCGCCAATATCAGCTCCATCCAGGCAAACGACATAGACATCGAGAGCAACGGCGGCGCCGTGGCCAAAATCAGCGGCGCCATTGCCTCACAGGTGAAGGTAGATGTCAATGGCGGCGCAAAAGCCAGCGTGAGCGGCATCAAGGCCAACTATCTCAACGTGGATGTCAACGGCGGCGCCGGCGCCACAGTGAGCGGACATGCCTCGAGGGCATCGCTCAGCGCCAACGCGGCCTCGCGCATCAATGCCCGCGACCTCACCACCGACCAGGCGCCTGAAACCTCCTCGCATGTGGCATCGACCATCTCACTGCGCAGATAAGCCGGACAAATTTGAGTTTGTTTAGAGCTTGTTTAGGGCTTGTTTAATAATAAATCTTGCCGCGCCTTAACTTATTTACCCGAATAATCGTTAACTTTGCAGAGACACACCCCGGCGGCGGGTGCGCCTCTGCAATTCGTTTTGTGCCTCCGCTATCCGCCAGAATTAACTGACCAATGGACAAACTGTTTCTCCTCGACGCCTACGCGCTGATCTACCGCGCATACTACGCCCTGATCCGTGCCCCGCGCATCACCTCCAAGGGTTTCAACACCTCGGCCATCTTCGGGTTCTGCAACACCCTCGACGAGATTCTCCGCAAGGAGAATCCCTCGCACATCGCCGTTTGCTTCGACCCTCCCGGGCCCACATTCCGCCACGACATGTATGACCAGTACAAGGCCCAGCGCGAAGCCCAGCCCGAGGACATCTCGGCCTCCGTGCCCATAATCAAGGAGATTGTGGCGGCCTACGACATCCCCGTGTTCGAGATTCCGGGGTATGAGGCCGACGACGTCATCGGCACCCTCTCCCGCATGGCCGCCCGACAAGGATTCACCACCTACATGATGACTCCCGACAAGGACTACGGCCAGCTGGTCGACGAGCACACATTCATGTATCGTCCGTCGCTGCGCGGCCAGGATTTTGAGATCCGCGGCGTCAGGGAAGTATGCGGGCGCTACGGCATCTCATCGCCCCTGCAGGTGATCGACCTGCTCGCCCTCGAGGGTGACAAGATCGACAACATCCCCGGTTGCCCCGGCGTGGGGGAGAAGACCGCCGTGAAACTTATCGGCCAATTCGGGTCGATCGAGAATCTGATAGCACACGCCGCGGAGATTCCCGGCGCGATAGGGCGCAAGATCCGCGAAAACGCCGACCAAATCACATTCTCGAAAAAACTGGCGACAATCCGCACCGACGTGCCCGTGGAAGTGGATTTCGGCACCCTGCGCCGCGGCCCGGTCGACACCGAGGCCCTGCGCGCTATTTTCACCCGTCTGGAATTCAAGACTTTCCTGAGCCGTCTCAACCGCGGTGAGAGCACCGCCGAGAAGGTGGCATCAGCCGATGCCGCCGTAAAAGGGAGCAGCGCCGACAAAGGGAGCACTTCCGGCAAAGGTGGCGCCAAGGCCACGGCCGATGCCGGGAAATTGGCACAACCGTCGCTATTCGATTTTCTCGACGCTCCCGACGAGACGCCCGCTGCCGACTCGGCGCCCCGCACGCTCGAAACCGTCACCACGGTTGTCAGCGGCGAGGAGGCCATCGGCCATTTCGTGGAGGAAGCCGCCGCGGCGCCTTTCGCCGCCATCGCCCTCTACGCCATCGGCGAGGAAGCCATGACCGCGCAGCTCCGCGCCATAGCCGTGAGCACCGCCGAGGGGAGCGCCACATACATCGACATCCCCGCCCGGCCCGACGACAAGGCCCTGCTGATGGCTCTGCTCGAGCCACTTTTCACATCGCCGCAGACCACTCTGGTTAGTCACGACATAAAACGCGACATGGTGCTTCTGCGCCGCGAGCGCATTTCGCTCGCCGCACCATATTTCGACACCCGCCTGGCCCACTATCTGCTACAGCCCGAGATGCGACATCGCCTCAGCGACATCGCCCTCAACGTATTAGGTCTAACAGCCGACGACTATGCCGACGCCGATGCCGCCCGCAAACCCTACGGCCCTCTCCCCGCCGGGAAGGAGGTGCTCCGCCTCGGTCAGGCCGCCGACCTCACAGGGCGCCTGCGCCTGCCTATGCTCACACTGCTGCGGCAGAATGGCCAGGAGCAACTTCTCGACGACATCGAGCTGCCGTTGGCCGCCGTGCTGGCCGACATGGAGTGGAACGGCGTGCGCATCGACGTGGCCGAGCTGAAATCGCTCTCCGAAACACTCTCGGCGCGCCTGCGCGGCGTGGAAGAGGAGGTCTACGACCTTGCCGGAGAGAAATTCAACATCGGCTCCCCCTCGCAGGTCGGCGAAATCCTTTTCGGGAAACTCGCCCTCGACCCCAAGGCCAAGCGCACCAAGACAGGCGCCTATTCCACCACCGAGGAGATATTACTGAAACACCGCGCAGGCAACCCTATAGTGGAGAAAATCCTTGAGGCGCGCTCGCTGCGCAAGCTTCTGGCCACCTATGTCGACGCCCTCCCCGCTCTCATCAACCCCCTTACCGGCAAGATTCACTCCACATTCAACCAGACGGTCACCGCCACCGGACGAATCTCCTCGGCCAACCCCAATCTGCAGAATATACCCATCCGCACCGACCTCGGACGCGAAGTGCGCCGCGCGTTCGTGGCCGACCCGGGATGCGTGCTCCTCTCGGCCGACTATTCACAGATCGAGCTGAGGCTGCTGGCATGCATGTCCGACGACCCCGAGCTGACCGAGGCGTTCAATTCGGGCCTCGACATCCACCGCGCCACAGCCGCGAAAATCTACCACATCCCCTACGACGAAGTCGACGACAACCAGCGCCGCAAGGCCAAGACCGCCAATTTCGGCACCGTCTACGGCATCTCGGCGTTCGGACTGTCGGAGCGTCTGGGCATACCCCGCGCCGAGGCCCGCGACCTCATCGACGGGTATTTTGCCACATACCCCCACATCCGCCGCTACATCGACGACTCCATAGCCCGCGCCCGCGAGCAGGGCTACGTCACCACCATAATGGGGCGCAAGCGCTATCTGCCCGACATCAACTCGCGCAACGCCACCGTCCGCTCTTTCGCCGAGCGCAATGCCGTCAACGCTCCCCTGCAGGGGTCGGCAGCCGACATCATAAAGAAGGCCATGATACGCGTGGCGCACCGCCTCAACGCCGACGGCTACCGCTCGAAACTCATCCTGCAGGTCCACGACGAACTCATCCTCAACGTCCCTGCCGACGAACTGCCCCGCGTGCAGCAGATGGTGGTGGCCGAGATGGAGGATTCGTTCCATGGCTGCGTGCCCCTCGAAGTGTCGTCGGGCACCGCTTCCAACTGGCTTGAAGCCCACTGATTGCCAAACCGTTAACCATCAGCATCCCATGACAGATAACACCGACAACTGCCACTGCCGGGCCGACCATCCCGAAAACTCGGCGGAATTCACCGGACTCACCGTAAACCAGGGGGTGGCGCAGCCACCCTGCGTCAACCCATATCTCAAACGCCGTAAGCGTCGCGAATACTCGGTCGACGAACTCGTCGGCGGCATCCTCAAAGGCGACATCACCATGCTCTCGCGCGCCGTGACGCTGGTGGAGAGTGTGGCACCCGCCCATCAGGCCAAAGCCCGCGAGGTGATAGAGAAGTGCCTCCCCTATTCGGGGAAATCGCGCCGCATCGGCATCACTGGCGTCCCCGGCGCCGGAAAATCCACGTCGATCGACGTGTTCGGGCTGCACGTGCTCCGAAATGGAGGCCGTCTGGCGGTGCTCGCCATAGACCCCTCGTCGGAGCGTACACGCGGCTCGATTCTCGGCGACAAAACCCGCATGGAGAAGCTGTCGCAGCAGCCCGACGCCTTTATCCGCCCTTCACCCTCGGCAGGGTCGCTCGGCGGCGTGGCGCGCAAGACGCGTGAGACCATAGTGCTCTGCGAGGCAGCCGGTTACGACAACATTTTCGTCGAAACCGTGGGTGTGGGTCAAAGCGAGACCGCCGTGCATTCCATGGTGGATTTCTTCATGCTCATCCAGATTGCCGGCGCCGGCGACGAATTGCAGGGCATCAAACGCGGCATCATGGAGATGGCCGACGGCATCGTCATCAACAAGGCCGACGGCGACAACATCGAACGCGCCCGCATGGCGCAGGCCCAGATCCGCTCGGCTCTGAGGCTGCTCCCCACCCCGCCATCGGGATGGCAGCCCGAAGTGCTCTGCTATTCAGGATATTACGAATTGGGCATCGAGGAAGTGTGGGACATGATCGACCGCTATTTCAAGTTTATCGAAGAGAGCGGCTATTTCGAGCGTCAGCGCCGCGAGCAGGCACGCTACTGGATGTACGAGACCATCGACGCCGAACTGCGCCGCCGCTTCTACGACGACCCTGAAAACGCCCGTCTCATCGCCGAATCGGAGCGGCTGGTGCTTTCCAACCGCCTATCGCCCTTCACCGCAGCCCTCCGCCTCCTCCACGAGGAGTAACCCCGCCGCTACAATGGGAAGTGTGGGTATTGGGGAATGTGGGTATTGGGGAGGTTAAAAACCTCCCCTCCATACAGCCCCCATACGTCTGTGAGGCGTGCGGAGAGGCGGAGTGTGGAGAGGCGGCTTTCCAGCCGCCTGCATATACATAGCCGCCTGCACATACTGGGTTTGCAATTGCAAATTGCGGGCAAAACAAGGGAAGCGGGGAGGCTGTTGCAAGGTGGCTCAGAAAGCCTCCGAGGGGTGTTGATAACTTTTTTATATATTTAGGTGTAATTTTTGGGTTTGTAATTGTAAATTCTTAAGAAAGTTTTTGTAATTTTACGCTCGAATTTCCGGCGCTGTCGCGCCCATTTAACCACTCCTGCCCAAGGCAAGCACCTATGTCAGTCAAACCAGCCAAAAACACTCCGGAAACTGCGGTCACACCCCCCTCGGAGGGTGCTGTGGCCATGCCCTATCACATTCCGGCTCTGCTGCCCGAGACGCTGGAGGCGCTCGACATCAGGCCCGGGGGCATCTATGTGGACTGCACTCTCGGCGGTGGCGGCCATTCGCGCGCGATCCTGCGGGCGCTCGACCCTGCGCAGGGCGGGCGTCTGCTCAGTTTCGACCAGGACCGCGACGCCATAGAGCGTGCGGCAGCCGACCCCAATTTCGCCGGCAACGCCGCCTTCACGGCAGTGCGCGGCAATTTCCGTTTTCTGCGCAATTTCCTGCGTTATTACGACGTAGACACCGTAGACGGCATACTGGCCGACCTGGGAGTGTCGTTTCACCACTTCGACGACCCCGGCCGCGGATTCTCGTTCCGCTGGGAAGGGCCGCTCGACATGCGCATGAACCGCGAGGCACCTCGCCCGGCCTCCACGCTCCTTGCCGAGGCCTCGGAGGAGGAGATCGCCGACATGCTCTATCTCTACGGCGAGTTGCGCCAGGCACGCCGCATGGCCCGCGCCATCGTCGGCGCCCGCGCCCAGGCGCCGGTCGACACCGTGGAGCGTCTGCTGCAGGTGGTGCGCCCCCTGGTCAATCCCCGACAGGAGAAAAAAGAGCTTGCACAGCTGTTTCAGGCCATCCGCATAGCGGTCAACAACGAAATCGAGGCGCTGCAGCAGCTGCTCGTGCAGTCGCTGCAGGTACTCCGTCCCGGCGGTCGCCTGGCTGTCATCACCTATCACTCCCTGGAGGACCGCCTTGTGAAGAATTTCATGAAGACAGGCAACCTCGAGGGTCGTGCCGAAAAAGATTTCTTCGGCCGGTCGCTGGCGCCCCTGCGCTGCCTCACGGCCAAACCGATAATCCCCTCCGAAACCGAGCAGGAACTCAATCCCCGCTCGCGCTCGGCCAAGCTCCGCGTGGCCGAGAAACTACCGCAAGAATGATTCCCCACTCTCTCACAGGTCAACCCCATGTATAACAGCTATCCACTCGACAACGCGCCCGACTACGAAATCGACGACACCTATGCCGGTGCCGAGGCAGAAGCCGAGGCCGCAGCCGCCATAGACCCAACGCCGGCCACCGACCCGCAGGGCACCCCCTACGCCGGCATCGAGAAGCAGGGCATGCCGCCCCGCGCCGGTCTCGACTTTTCGGTGGGCGGGCTGGTGTCGCGCGTGGTCCACGGCAAATTTTTCTCCATCGACTTTTTCCGCCGTCACTGGGGCGCCGTGCTCGGAGTGGTGATAATGCTCATGATCTATATCACCAGCCGCTACAGCTGCCAGACACAGATGGAGACCATCCAGCGCTTGCAGACCGAGCTGGAGGTGGCCAAAACCGAACGCATCCGCGAGAAATCGGCCTACATGAGCCGCATCCGCGAATCGGTGATGCAGCACAAAATCGACTCTCTCGGGCTTAACCTCACCGTGCAGGAGCAGCCCCCCTACAAAATCCAGAAGTAAACCGACATGACACCCCGCCGCAACGCACGACAGTCTAAAGCGACAGCCCGCAACAACCAGCGACACATGATGTTCCGCTATGCGGTCATCACCATCCTCATGCTGCTGTTTTCGGGTGCCATCGCCTATAAACTCTTCTCCACCACCGTGATCCATGCCGGCGACTGGAATGCCAAGGCCATGAAGGAGATGCAGCGCACCGACACCATCCAGCCCGAGCGCGGCGAAATCCTCTCCGACGACGGCCAGGTGCTGGCCACCAACCTGCGGTATTACACCGTGCGCCTCGACTTCCGCGCCGAGCGATTCATGCTCAGCCGCTATCAGCTGGCCATGGACTCCGTGGCCGACTCGCTGGCCCTGCACTTCCCCCGCCGCACCCGCGAGGAATGGCGTGCCCACCTGAGCAAACCGCTCGAGAAGGTGGTCGGGAAGCGTTCGCGTTCCTACCCCATACTCACCAACATCAGCTACGCCGACCTGGAGCGTCTGAAGACGTTCCCCTTCTTCAACATCCGCAACGCCAACCGCAACGGCATGATCGTGGAGTCGAAGATGAGGCGCACCACACCCTACGGCGACATGGCCCGCCGCTCCATCGGCGGCGTGGGTCAGACACGCGAATGCAATGAAATCCACGGCATCTCGGGGCTGGAAAAAGCGCTCGACTCGCTCCTCTACGGCCGCATCGGCATTTCGAAAAAGATACCCCTGACCAAAAATATCGTCAACTGGACCGACGTGCCCGCCGTGCCCGGCTACTCCATCCGCACCACCATCGACATCAACCTGCAGGACATAGTGGAACATGAGCTTGAGCGCGTGCTCGACTCATGCTCGGCCACCTGGGGCTGCGCCGTGCTCATGGAGGTTAAGACCGGCGACATCAAGGCCATCTCCAACCTCGAGCGGTCGAAAAAGGGCGACGGCTACATCGAGGCCCTCAACTATGCCGTCGTAGGCTTCGAACCCGGCTCGGTGGTGAAACCCATCTCCATGATGATAGCTCTGGAGGATGGGCTGGTCAACAACCTCGAGGAGGTGATACCCATCGGCAAGAGCTGGGCCTATGCCGGCGGCCGCCCCATCACCGACTCGCACTACAACGGTTCGCTGCGGGTCAGGGAGGTGATCGAGCAGTCGTCAAACATAGGCATGGCGCGCATCATCACCCGCGGCTACGACTCCAACCCCAAGGGATTCGTCGAGCGCCTGCGCAGCATCGGCTTCCTCGACCCGCTGAACACCGGCATCGCCGGCGAATCGACCCCCTATTTCAACCCCAACCCCTCGCGCGTCGACCTCTCGCGCATGTGCTACGGCTACGCCTCGCAGATTCCTCCCATCTATACCCTCTCGATCTACAACGCCATAGCCAACGGGGGGCGCTACGTGCGTCCGCGCCTGGTGAGCGGCCTGCGCACCGAGACTTTCGACTCCGTGATTCCCGTCAGCTACATCCGCGACCGCATCTGCTCGGAGGAGAACGCCCGCAAGATGCAGTATATGCTCAAGCAGGTGGTGTGGGGCAACCATGGCACAGGCCGCTCGCTCAAGAGCGACAAGGTGGCCCTGGCCGGCAAGACCGGCACCTGTTACTCGGTGGATCCCGAGACCCGTCAGTACAACACAGGGCGCAAGCGTCTGGCATTCTGCGGTTTCTTCCCCGCCGACAATCCCAAATACTCATGCATGGTGCTCACCTTCCATCCCAAGCGCAACATGTTTGGCGCCGCCTCCACCTCCGGCCAGGTGATGCGCAACATTGCCCTGAAGATGTATTCGCGCGGTATGCTCGACAATGCCTCGGACTACACCGCCAACCCCGCGCCGCAGTCGCGCCCCATGCTCTACGGCTCCACCCAGCAGGGGCGCCACAAAGCCATCCGCGATGCCGCCGGCATAAAACAGGAGGTGCATCCGCGCGCCCCGCAGCCTCAGCCACGCAACACCGTGCCCTCGGTGCTCGGTCTGGGCATCCGCGAGGCGGTGGTGACCCTGGAGAAAGCGGGCTACAACGTGCACGTGCAGGGTTCGGGCTATGTGCGACAGCAGACGCCCGCAGCCGGGGAGCCTGTTGCGCGCGGCACCCGCGTCACGCTCTCCATGGCGCCCTGACCTCTCCGTTTCCATCCCATCCGACATCAACCACAACAACATAACAACAACATAACAACAACATAACAACAGCATAAAAAACACTACGTCATAAAGTGAAACTAAGAGAACTCACAAAGGGCCTCGACATCGTCTCGGTGTCGGGTCCTGCCGAAAGGGAAATCACAGCGCTCACCTCCGACTCGCGCAATGCGGCCGAGGGGGGTATGTTTGTGGCCGTGCGCGGCGTCACCGTCGACGGCCACTCGTTCATTCCTTCGCTTCTCTCAAGCGGCCTCGCCGCCATCGTGGTGGAGGAAATCCCCGCCGAGGTGCCGCAGGGCGCCACAGTGGTGCAGGTGCGCGACTCCGCCATAGCCTTAGGGCAGCTGGCATCCAACTGGTATGGCAATCCGTCGGCCAGGCTGCGCCTGGTGGGCGTCACCGGCACCAACGGCAAGACCACCACTGCCACCCTCATCTATGAGATGGCCCGGCTGATGGGCTACCGCGCCGGCCTGCTGTCGACCGTGGTGAACTATGTCGACACCGAGGCCGTCCACGCCTCGCAGACCACCCCCGACCCGCTGACCATCAACGCCCTGCTTGCCCGCATGGTCGACGCCGGATGCACCTACGCAGCCATGGAGGTCAGCTCGCACGCCGCCCACCAGCACCGCATAGCCGGTCTGACTTTCGCCGGCGGCATCTTCACCAACCTCACCCGCGACCATCTCGACTATCACAAGACATTCGAGAACTACCGCGACGCCAAGAAGAGCTTTTTCGACTCCCTCCCCGCCGACGCTTTCGCCCTGACCAACATCGACGACCGCAACGGCGCGGTTATGCTCCAGAACACCGCCGCCCGCCGGCTCACATATTCTCTCCGCTCCATGGCCGATTTCCGCGGCAAAATAATCGAGAGCCGTCTCGACGGCACCCTCCTGAGTCTCAACGGCCGGGAGGTGGAGGTGGCATTCACAGGCCGCTTCAACGCCTACAACCTCACCGGCGTATATGGCGCCTCCGTGGCTCTGGGATGGGATCCTGAGCAGGTGCTGGTGGCCATGAGCCGCCTGGTGCCCGTGGCCGGCCGCTTCCAGCCCTTCCGCTCCCCCTCGGGCGTCACCGCCATCGTGGACTACGCCCACACCCCCGACGCGCTGGTCAACGTGCTCAACGCCATCCGCGAAGTTGTCGGCACTAAAGGCCGCATAATCACCGTGGTAGGCGCAGGAGGCAACCGCGACAAAGGCAAACGCCCCATCATGGCCCGCGAGGCCGCAACCCTCTCCGACAGTCTCATTCTCACCTCGGACAATCCCCGCTTCGAGGACCCGGCTGAAATCCTCCGCGACATGGAGGCGGGACTCGACACCGACGCCCTCCGCGCCGGAGCCGTCAGCATCATCGACCGCGCCGAGGCCATTGCCCGGGCCGTGGAGACCGCCCGCCCCGGCGACGTGGTCCTCATCGCCGGAAAGGGGCACGAGGATTACCAGGAGATACGCGGCGTGAAACATCATTTCGACGACGCCGAGGTGGTGCGTGCCTGCTTCGGCGGCAAATAATCGACTTATAATCAGAAACAAGCTCTTAACATTCATCCAGCAGCATGTTTTACTATCTATTCCAGTGGCTCGAAGGGTTTGGCGTTCCCGGCTCCAGACTCATGGACTACATCACCTTCCGCTCCGGAGCCGCCTTCATCCTCTCGCTCATCGTGGCCATGATTTTCGGCCGGAGCATAATCCGGCGCCTGCAGAAGATGCAGGTGGGCGAAATCATCCGCAACCTCGGGCTCGAGGGGCAGATGAAGAAAACCGGCACACCCACCATGGGCGGCATCATCATCATCCTCGCCACCGTGATACCCTGCCTGCTGGTGGGGCGTCTCGACAATGTGTATATGCTGCTGATGCTCTTCGCCACCCTCTGGCTCGGCACCCTCGGCTTTTGCGACGACTATCTCAAAATCAGGCGTCACAACAAGGATGGCATGAGCGGCAAATTCAAAATCATAGGTCAGGTGGGTCTCGGCCTCATCGTGGGCGTCACCATGTATGCCTCCCCCTCGATGGTCATCCGCCAGAACCATGAGATAATCAACCAGACATCCAACGAAATCGAGGAGGTAGTCTATGAGACGGAGAACATAAAGTCGACCCAGACCACCATCCCATTTGTCAAAGAGAACAACTTCGACTACGCATGGCTCACCGAGTGGATGGGCGACCACGCCGCCACCGGCGGATGGATTCTCTTCATCCTCGTTGCCATCTTCATCGTCACCGCCACCAGCAACGGCGCCAACCTCACCGACGGGCTCGACGGCCTGGCCGCCGGCTGCTCGGCAATCATAGCCGTGGCGCTGGCCATCATGGCCTACCTCGGCGGTTCGGTGATCTACTCGAGCTACCTCAACATCATGTATATCCCGGGGTCGGAGGAGCTGTCGGTGTTCTGCGCCGCATTTATCGGCGCGCTCATCGGGTTTCTGTGGTACAATGCCTTCCCGGCGCAGGTGTTCATGGGCGACACAGGTTCGCTCACCATCGGCGGCGTGCTGGCCGTGCTGGCCATCCTCACCCACAAGGAACTGCTGCTGCCCATTCTCTGCGGAATCTTCTACGTGGAGGACCTCTCGGTGATGATTCAGGTGGCCTATTTCAAATTCACAAAAAAACGCTATGGCGAGGGGCGGCGCGTGTTCCGCATGACACCCCTGCACCACCATTTCCAGAAGGAGCCTGTCCCCGGCATGGAGGTGCGCATCAACTGCCCCTCCCACGCCATCCCCGAGCCGAAAATCGTCACACGGTTCTGGATCGTGTGCATCTTTTTGGCCGTAATCACCTTCGTGACACTGAAAATCAGATAAACCGCGCAGGGAGTCACTTCCCTCTTGCGCCACACATTATATAATATAGAACATGGATAATCCGAACAACAACCCCGAAGCTTTCCGCGAGACTCCCGGCGCACGCCTGGTGGTGCTCGGCGGCGGCGAGAGCGGCGTAGGCGCCGCGATCCTCGGCCAAAAGCTCGGCATGGACGTGTTTCTCTCCGATATGGGCGCCATCGCCCCCCGCTACGCCGCCGAACTCGACCGCCGCGGCATCTCCTATGAACAGGGAGGCCACACCGAGGAGCTTATCCTCAACGCCGACGAGGTGGTGAAATCGCCCGGCATACCCCTTGACGCCCCCATGATCGTGAAGCTGCGCGAGCGCTCCATTCCCGTCATCTCGGAAATCGAGCTGGCCGGACGCCATTCCGACGCCCGCATGGTGTGCATCACCGGCTCGAACGGCAAAACCACAACCACCATGCTCATATACCACATTCTGCGCAAGGCCGGCATCGACGCCGGGCTGGCCGGCAATGTGGGCAAATCGCTGGCATGGCAGGTTGCCGAGGCTCCACATGACGTATATGTCGTGGAGCTGTCGTCGTTCCAACTCGACAACATGTATCGCTTCCACGCCAACATAGCCGTGATCATGAACATCACGCCCGACCATCTCGACCGCTACGGCTACAAGTTCGAGAACTATGTCAAGGCCAAATTCCGCATCCTGCAGAATCTCACCCCCGCCGACGCTTTCATCTACTGGGAGGGCGATCCCGTGATCGCCGACCAGCTGCGCCAGATCACCACCGAAGCGCGCATGCTCCCCTTCTCGGAGCACCACAAGGATGGCGTCGCGGCATGGGTCAACGCCCAGGACAACCTGGTGATCAAGACTCCCGCCGAAGATTTCGAGATGCCCCGCAAAGAGCTGTCGCTCCCCGGGCTGCACAACCTCTATAACTCCATGGCCGCCGGCCTGTCGGCATGCCTGCTCAATGTCAGGAGCGAGGTGCTGCGCCAGGCTCTCTCAGATTTCGAGGGGGTGGAACACCGCCTGGAACTGGCCGGGGTGGTCGACGGCGTGCGCTGGGTCAACGACTCCAAGGCCACCAACGTCAACTCCACATGGTATGCCCTCGAATCGATGCCCGAAAGCAAATCCACCGTGCTCATTCTCGGCGGCAAGGACAAGGGGAACGACTATTCCGAAATCCTCCCGCTGGTGAAGCAGCGCGTCAAAGCCATCGTGGCCATGGGTCTGCACAACGAGAAAATCGTCGACTTCTTCAAGGGTGTGGTGCCCGTGGTCTCCACCGGTTCGCTGGCCGACGCCGTGGCCGAGTGCCGCCGCGCCGCCTCGAAGGGCGACACCGTGCTGCTTTCGCCCTGCTGCGCCTCGTTTGACCTCTTCCACAGCTACGAGGACCGCGGCGACCGCTTCAAAGCCGCCGTCAAAGCTCTCCTTAAACCCTAAACCCTAAACAATAAACAATAACCCATAAACCCTAAACCCTCTCCTCCTTCCGATGGAATATCCCGCTGTCAATGCCAACAACACCCAGTTCCGCAAAGGCGACAAATATATCTGGGGTGTCTACATCTTCCTCATCATCGTGTCGGTGATCGAACTCTACAGCGCCTCGTCGCGTGAGGTCACCGCCTCCAACGTGCTGGCTCCCATCATGCGCCACGGCTTCATGCTGCTGCTGGGCTTCGGCGTGGTTGTGGGACTGTCGCGGGTGAAATACAAGGTGTTTAACCACGGCATCACCCTCTTTGCCCTTGCTGCGCTGCTCATCGCCGTGTATGTGCTCTTCAAGGGGCAGATTATCAACGGCGCGCGCCGCTCCATGTCGCTGTTCGGCATCGCCCTGCAGTCGGCCGAGCTGCTCAAGATAGCCGTGGTGCTGGTCATCGCGCGTGTGATAGCGTTCAATCAGGAGCGGGGAGGCGTCACCACCTTCGGCGTGGCCCGCTGCGCATTCTTCGTGCTCCTTTGTTCAGGTCTCCTCTTCACCCAGGGACTCACCAACACCCTGCTGCTGATGGGCATCTCCATCTCCATGATGCTGATCGGCGGCATCCAGAACCGCAAGCTGGGCATAGTGCTGCTGATCTATCTGATCATCGGCGGAGCGGGATATATGTGGAAATCGCACGACAAGCAGTCGGCCGCCGAAGTGGCTCTCATCGCCGAGACCGGCAAGGACGCCAGCGGCGAGGCCGCCACATTCAACCGCACCGGCACCCACAAGGGGCGCATCGCCCGCTGGCTCTTCGACTCCATCCCCAAATATGAGCAACCCATCACCTCGGTCAACCGCCAGGAGATGTACTCCTTCATGGCGCAGGCCAACGGCGGGTGGCACGGCGTGCTCCCGGGCAACTCGCGCGAGACGGCGCGTCTGCCCCTTGCGTTCTCCGACTATATCTTCGCCATCGTCATCGAGGACTGGGGCTTCATGGGAGGGATGCTGCTGCTGACAGCCTACCTGATTCTGCTGGGGCGCGCAGGCGCCATCGCCGCCAAATGCCGCAGCGCCTTCCCGTCGCTGCTGATCATGGGCATGGCGGTGATGATAGTGCTGCAGGCACTGTTCCACATGGCCATCGTCACCGGCGTGTTTCCCGTGTCGGGTCAGCCTCTGCCGCTGATCTCCAAAGGAGGCTCGTCGATTCTTGTCACCTCCATCGCTTTCGGCATCATGCTCTCGGTGAGCCGTTCGGCCGCTTTCAAGGATGACGACAACGCCATCATCTCGCAGGAAATCGCCGATCTCCCCGCAGATCTCAATGCACCGAACCCAATGATACAGTAGCTCTGAACCCAACGACACAGTAAACTGTTCTCAATTGTAAACTCCCTCTCATCACGTTTCAGCTCTCTTTCACATTTCAACTCCAACCTATCGAGAAAACCACAACATTCCGCATATTATGCCGATGAAAATTCTGATTTCCGGAGGTGGCACCGGCGGCCACATCTTTCCGGCCCTCTCCATAGCCAACGCAGTGAAGCGCCGTTACCCCGACGCGCAGATACTCTTCGTGGGCGCCCTCGGACGCATGGAGATGGAGCGCGTGCCAGCCGCCGGCTATGAGATCATCGGACTCCCCGTGGCCGGTTTCGACCGCCGCCGTCTCTGGCGCAACTTCGCCGTGGTGCTGAAAATGCTCCGCAGCATGCGCCTGGCCCGCAAGATTCTGCGCAACTTTCAACCCGACGTGGCAGTGGGTGTCGGCGGCTATGCCTCAGGCCCCACTCTCAAAGCCGCCCAGAAAAAGGGAATACCCACCCTGCTGCAGGAACAGAACTCCTATGCGGGGGTGACCAACAAGCTCCTGGCAAAGAAAGCCGACGCCATATGCGTGGCCTACAGCGGCATGGAGCGTTTCTTCCCCGCCGACAGAATAGTGATGACAGGCAACCCCGTGCGCCACGAAATCGTCACCGCCCGGGAGGACCCCGCCACAGCGCGCCGCGCCCTCGGCTTCGACCCCGCGCGCCCGCTGGTGGCTGTGGTGGGAGGCTCGCTGGGCGCCCGCACCGTCAACGACGCCATGAAGCTCGCCGTGGAGAAGATTCTCGAGGCCGGAGCATCGGTGCTTTGGCAGACCGGCAAACTCTACTCCGACGAATGCCAGGAATTCGCCGCACCGCTCATGGAGAAATGGGGCAGGGAGCGCCTGCAGGTGATGCCCTTCGTGAGCCGCATGGATCTTGTCTACCGCGGCGCATCCATTCTTGTGTCGCGCGCCGGCGCCTCCACCATCAGCGAAATCCAGCTCACCGGCGTGCCGTCGGTGCTCATCCCCTCACCCAACGTGGCCGAGGACCATCAGCGCCACAACGCCATGGCCCTGGCCGACCGCGGCGCCGCCGTGATGATTCTCGACAAGGATGCCCGCGCCGCCCTTGGCGACACAGTGGCAGATCTCCTCGGCAACGACGACCGGCGCCTCTCAATCGGCCGTGAGGCGCTGAAGATGGCTCTCCCCGGCTCCGACGACAAGATTGTCGACCGCCTCGTAGAACTGATCGAAAAACCGTCGAAATAAACCGTTACAAGCCATACACATGAAACAGAACATATACTTCATAGGCGCCGGAGGCATCGGCATGGCCGCCCTCGAGCGCTACTTCCTATCGCAGGGGTGCAATGTGGCCGGCTACGACCGCACACCCTCCGATCTCACCGACGACCTCGCCCGCGAAGGTGTGGAGATCTCGTTCACCGACGACCCCGACACCATCCCCGCCCGATTCCGCGACCCGGAATCGACGCTGGTGGTCTACACTCCCGCCATTCCCGCCGACAACCGCATCATCACCTGGTTCCGCGAAGGTGGATTCGAGGTGGTCAAGCGCGCTGTGGTGCTCGGCATCATCACCCGCCGCAGCAAATCGCTCTGCTTCTCGGGCACCCACGGCAAAACCACCACCTCGTCGATGGCCGCCCACATCCTCCAGACCGAGGGTGTCGGCTCCAACGCCTTCCTCGGCGGCATTCTCCGCAACTATCACTCCAACTTCCTCCTCTCCCCGTCGTCGCCATTCTCGGTGGTCGAGGCCGACGAATTCGACCGGTCGTTCCATCAGCTCACCCCCTGGATCGCCGTGGTCACCGCCACCGACCCCGACCATCTCGACATCTACGGCACCGAGGAGGCATATCTCGAAAGCTTCGCCCGCTTCACCGAACTGGTGCAACCCGGCGGAGCACTCATTCTCCATACCGGGCTGAAACTGAAACCGCGTCCCGGCAAGGATGTGCGCGTCTACACTTATTCGCGCGACGAGGGGGATTTCCACGCAGCCTACATCCGCCGCGGCTACGGCACAATCTCGTTTGACTTCGTATACCCCGAGGGGGTAATCCGCAACATTCCTCTGGGTGTGCCCGTCGAAATCAACATCGAGAACGCCGTGGCAGCCCTGGCCGCCGCATATCTCGCCGGCGACTTCGATGCCGTGAAAGCGCGCGAGGCCATCGCCTCGTTCCAGGGCGCCGAACGCCGTTTCCAGAAAGTGTTTGACGACGGCAGCCGCGTGATCATCGACGACTATGCCCACCACCCCGACGAGCTGAAAGCCTCCATCCGCTCCATCCGTGAGCTATATCCCGACCGCCGCCTCACCGTGGCTTTCCAGCCCCACCTCTACACCCGCACCCGCGATTTCGCCGAAGGATTTGCCCGGGCGCTCTCGGTGGCCGACGAGGTGATTCTGCTCGACATCTACCCCGCCCGCGAGCAACCGATCCCGGGCGTCACCTCCCGGATCATCTTCGACCGCATCACAACGGGAAAAAAGGTGTTAATTCCGCTTTCCGATTTGATTTCTACCGTAAAAAGCAGTAACTTTGAACTCCTGCTTACGGCAGGTGCCGGCAGCATAGGCACCGAGGTGCCCCGCCTGGCCGAAAGTCTGCAATAGTCTATGTCAAAGAGCCGCTAAAGCCTATGTCAAAGAAAAGCGTAATCCGATGCCTGCTGGCGCTGTTGCTCGCCGCCTACGTTTCCGTGGCGGTGGCGATGGCCAATGCCGACTACCGTGTGCGCCCCTGCGCCGGATTCGACATCCGCATCGACGCCGGCGCCCCCGACACTCTCAACTTCGTCACCGTGGGCGAGGTGCGCCGTCTCCTTGGCGAATGGAATCTCGACCGCACCGACCGCGCAGCCGCCGACATCGACCTCCAGCGCATCGAGGATCGCCTCAACGCCGTCACCAACATCGAGAAAGCCACCGTGAGCCGCATGCCCGACGACCGCATCCGCATCGCCGTGGAGCCGATGGTGCCCGTGGCGCGTGTATTCGACTATTCGGGCCGCTCATACTATATCAACCGCGCCGGCAAGCGTCTCACCGCCAGCGCACGCTACCATCTCGACGTGCCTGTGATCACAGGCCGCTTCGGTTCAGGCAGCAACCCCGCCGCGCTCATCCCCATTGTGGAGCGCATCAGCCGCGACCCGCAGTGGGAGGCAATCACCTCGCAGCTGATGGTCAACCCCGGCAACGGCGACATAATTCTGGTGCCCCTCATCCGCGGCCACGTAGTGAACCTTGGCGACACAGCCGACATAGATGACAAACTGGCCAGGGTGATGACCATGTACCGCAAGGTGCTGCCGCTGAAAGGGTGGGAATACTACGACACCATCTCGGTGAAATGGGCCGGCCAGGTGGTGGCCTCGCGCCGCGTCAAGTCGATACCCGAACCCGCCGTGCGCTTCGACCAGGAGGGCGACGTGGAGGAGGAGAATGTCGACGCCATGCTCACCACCGGCCAGGGAGCCGCCGACACAGCCGCCGTAAAACGTTAACGAATTCCAAACACAATATATCAGACAATTTCCTGATCTTAGACAAATACCTGCAAAATGACTGAAAGATATATCGTTGCCATCGAGACCGGCAGCTCCAAAATCCGGGGGGCAGCCGCCGTAGCCGACGAGTCGGGCATGCTCGACGTTGTGGCTGTCGAGGAGGAGAAACTCATCGACTCCGTGCGCTACGGCTGCATCCAGAATATCGACGTGAGCAAGGCCATCGAGCGCGTCTGCGAGCGTCTGGAATCATCGTCGGCCCTCCAGGAGGGCACCATCACCGGTGTCTACGTGGCTCTGGGAGGCCGCTCGCTCCGCAGCGACATGGTCACCGTGGCCACCGAGCTTCCCGCCGAAATGGAGATCACACCCGCCATAATCGAGGATCTGAAAGCCAAGGCGCGCGCCGCCTCCGACGCCTCGCGCGACGTGGCCGCCGTGGTGCCAGTGCGTTTCACCGTCGACAACAAGACCCAGGCCAACCCTGTGGGCACTTTCGGCCAGAGCGTGGGCGCCCGCATGGCGGTGCTCACCTGCGCCCCGCAGATCAAGCGCATGCTGCGTCGCGTCATCGAGGAGCGTCTGGGCATGAAAATCCAGGACTATATAGTGCGTCCGCTGGCCGAAGCCTCCCTGGTGCTCACCGACGACGAGCGCCGGCTGGGCTGCATGTTTGTCGATTTCGGCGCCGAAACCACCACCGTGGCTATCTTCAAGAACGACGCCCCCGCATATCTGGTCACCCTCCCCATGGGATCGCGCAACATCACCATCGATCTCACCTCGCTCAACTACATCGAGGAGCGCGCCGAGGAGATCAAGCGCATCTCGGGCAACGCCATGCCCGCCGAGGGTCCCCGCCGCCCCGGCGTTGACGGCATCGACTACTCCGAGGTGAACACCTACGTCAACGCCCGAGCCTCGGAAATCATCCAGAACATCGTGGCGCAGCTCGAATATGCCGGCATGAAAGCCGCCGACCTCCCCGGAGGCATCGTCATCGTGGGTGGCGGCGCCCGTCTGCGCGGCTTCTCCGACCTCCTGGGCAAGCACTCCAAGATGAAGGTGCGCAACGGCGCCGTCACCGGCTCGGTGCGCATCTCCGACAGCCACATCAACGCCGGCGACTACATCGACGTGATTTCGATTCTCCAGGCCGCCGCCCGCCTCCCCGAAACCGAATGCGTGGAGTTTCCCGAAGAGACCGAGACGCCCGAGCACACCGCCGACGGCGACTACGAGTCGATGTATGCCGACGATGCCGACGACGACGAGGGCACCTCGCGCATCGGCCGCGGATATGACGACGACGATGATGATGACGACGACCGCCGCCGCAAACGTTCGCGCCGCGACCGGCATGAAAAGGGCGCGCCGCAGCGCCGACGCACCGCGGCGAAAGATGACGAGTTCATCGACGACGATATCACCGACGACGAGGAGATGCACCGCTCGTCGGGCATCTTCTCAAAGCTCAAAAACAAGCTCACAAACATCTTCGACGGCGACGGCGACGACAATTTCAAATAATCACCCCTGCTCAATACCCTTTAAGTAAATTATTTTGAGCATTTACTTAGCATCAGTAATCTCATGACAAGCGAAGATATAGAAAAATTCTCCAACTTCATCGACGAGCCCCGCGAGGAGGCTATCATCAAAGTTGTAGGCGTCGGCGGCGGCGGCAACAACGCCATCGGCCACATGTATGAGCAGGGCATCAAGCATGTGTCGTTCGTGATCATCAACACCGACCGCCAGGCGCTCAACAATTCGCCTGTGCCCGACCGGCTGCTCATTGGCCGCGACGGCCTCGGCGCCGGCAACGACCCCGAGGTGGCCCGCGAGGCCGCCGAGGAATCGGCCGAGGATATAGCCCGCCTCTTCGACGACGACACCAAGATGGTGTTCATCACCGCCGGCATGGGCGGCGGCACCGGCACCGGCGCGGCGCCCGTGGTGGCGCGCATCGCCCGCGAGAAGGGGCTGCTCACCATCGGCATCGTCACCATCCCCTTCCTTTTCGAGGGTAACAAGAAGATTCTCAAGGCGCTCGAGGGCGCCGAGGAGATGGCCCGCAACGTCGACGCCATCCTCATCGTCAATAACGACGAGCTTATCGGCATCTATCCCGACCTCAACTGGATGAACGCTTTCGGCAAGGCCGACGACACCCTCAGCAACGCCGCCCGCTCCATCGCCGAGCTTATCACATCCGACGGCTACATGAACCTCGACTTCAAGGATGTCAACACCACCCTGCGCGACGGCCATGCCGCCATCATCTCCACCGGTTTCGGCGAGGGTGAGCACCGCGTCACCAAGGCCATACAGGATGCTCTCCACTCCCCTCTGCTCAAAAACCGCGACATCACCAAGTCGAAAAAACTTCTCTTCAACCTCTATTTCTCGCGCAACGCCGACCCCGAGTTCGCCATGGGCGAGGCTTCGGAGCTTACCTCTTTCATCAACGGCATCAACGAGGATGTGGATGTGATCTACGGCATCTGCTTCGACGACACCTTAGGCAACAAAATCAAAATCACCATCCTCGCCGCCGGTTTCGACTTCACCATCAAGGACCGCACCATCGCCGCCGCCAAACCCGGCAAGGAGGAGAACCGCAGCGGCTTCGCCAAGGCAGCCGTCGCCGAGGAGGAACCCGCTCCCCAGGTATCCTCGGCCGAGGTCATCAAGAATGTCTACGGCGCCGAGAAAGTAGAGGTGATCGAGCGCGAGCGCGAATCCAACCGCTACATCGTGCTCACCCCCGAGCAGTTCGACGACGAGGCCATCCTCGAGACCTTCGAGTCAACCCCCGCCCTCAACCGCGACAAACGCACCGTCGACAGCCTGCGCCGTCAGGCCTCAGCACCGGCAGGTTCGCCGGCCCCGGCGACAGCCCCCGGCACTGCCGGAACAACAGCTCCCTCGCCCGCAACACCCGCGACGCCCGCAACACCCCGCACGCCCGAACCCCCGGCTAACGAAATCGTGTTCTGACCCATGCGCATCCTCCATGTGCTCTTCTCGCTCAACTACGGCGGCATAGAGACCATGCTCGCCGACCTCACCCGCCGGCAGGCCGAAACCGACGATGTAACGCTCATGATCATCAACGACGTGGTCGACGAGACGTTGCTCGCCACCTTCGACCCGCGCGTGAAAGTGGAGCGGCTGGGGCTGCGCCAGGGAGGCAACCGCCTGCTTCTGCTCCTGAAAGTCAACCGCCGCGTGCGCCGTCTCCGTCCCGACGTGATCCACTGCCACAACGCCAACGCCCCCGGCGTGATCCGCGGCCTCGACCACAAGATGGTGTTCACCATCCACGACGAGGGTATCTCGCACCGCTGGCTGCGCCCCTCGATGAAATATATCGCCATCAGCGACGCGGTGAAAGCCGACATGCTCGCCCGCGCTCCCAAGCTCAATATCACCACGGTGCTCAACGGCATCGAGACCGAGGCCATCCGCCGCCGCCCATTCAGTCAGCCCGAAGGGGAGGTGAAACTGGTGCAGGTGGCGCGTCTGCTCTACAGCAAAAAAGGGCAGGACATCCTTATCAGGGCTTTGTCGATGCTCCCCGAGCGATTCACCCTCCACCTAATCGGCGAGGGCGACGATCTGGAGCCGCTGCGGCAGATGGCACGCAGCATGGGCGTGGAGCAGCGCGTCACATTCCTGGGCAAACGCTCGCGCCAATGGATCTATGAGCACCTTGCCGACTACGACATCATGGTGCACCCCTCACGCTACGAGGGTTTCGGCCTCACCGTGGCCGAAGGGATGGCCGCCGCCCTCCCCGTGGCCGTCTCCAATTCGGGCGGTCCCGCCGAAATCGTGGAGAAAGGGCGCCTTGGCGAGCTTTTCGCCCCTAAGCCTGAAGAGTGCGCCAAAGCCATCGGGCGCATCGCCGACAACTATCAGCAGGCGCTCATCCGCGTCACCCTGGCACTCGACACCGTGCGGCGCCGCTACTCCATGGCGCGCATGACCGACGCCTACCGCGCCATCTACATCCCCCTGCTCGAGTGCCCCGTCTAATCCTCTCTAAAAAGCCATCTTAGCTACAATAGCTATTATAGCAATCCAAAGCTATTATAGCAATCCAAGCGAAAACGAAAATAACACAAAAAAATATGACCGACCACAACGACTCTTTCGCCTGGCGCTGCAACAGCGTCTTCGACCGCGCCACAGCCGACTATCATGTCACCGACTCAATCGACGCCCCCGTGCCCGCGCCATTCCCCGCAGGCTCAATCGAAGCGCTCCTCTACGCCAAAAACTGGATTGACGTGGCACAGTGGCACATGGAGGATCTCATCCGCGACCCGCAGATCGACCCCGCCGCCGGCATGGAACTCAAACACCGCATCGACGCCTCAAACCAGGACCGCACCGACCGCGTCGAGGATCTCGACACATACTTCCGCGACCTCTACAGCGGCGTGACCCCTCAGGCCTCCGCGCAGATCAACACCGAAAGCCCCGCCTGGGCGCTCGACCGCCTCTCAATCCTCGCTGTGAAAATCTTCCATATGAAAGCCGAGACCGAGCGCACCGACGCCACAGCCGTCCACCTCGACCGCTGCCGCGCCAAGCTCGCCGTGCTCCTCGAGCAGCGCGACGACCTCTCGCAGGCCATCGACACCCTCCTCGACGACATCGCCGCCGGCCGCAAATACATGAAAGTCTACCGCCAGATGAAGATGTATAACGACGCCGACACCAACCCCGTCCTCTACGCCAAAACAAAATAACCCCATGGGGCGGCGGTTTTTAACCGCCGTTTTTTGTCCATACGCCCAAGAATTTGGGATACAATAACGGAAACCGCCGGATTTTTTGTAATTTTGCATTGAAATACATTCATCTATCTTTCTTATATTCTCTTATCAACCAATTTTACATTATTCCATGAAAAAAGCGATCTTAGGGATTGCTCTTTTGGCCGGCATGACTGTTTCGGCCGCGCAGCCCAAAATCTACATCGCCTTCCAGTGGCACATGCACCAGCCTATCTACACTCCGGGCGAGACCGTGATGGAGACACACCAAGGAGGCTCGCTTAGTTATAATCTGCTCGACGTGTTCACCTCGCGCACAGGAGCTTACACCAACTGGCCCGCACAGGCTGTCGACAAACTCATTGCCGCCGGTCTTCCCGGCGGCGCGCAGGTATCGTTCTCCGGCTCGCTGGTTGAGAACCTCAACGTGCTCGAGAAAGAAACCAGCCATTTCCAGAACTGGAAAAAAAACTGGACCGACTACATCTCCAAGAAAACCGACATGGGGAATCCCCGCCTCGACATGGTGGGCTTCGGCTATTACCATCCGCTGATGGCGCTTATCGACGAGGAGGACGCACGCAAACAGATACAGAAACACCGCGCCTGCTTCGCCGAGAACTTCCCGGGCATGCCATATTCCAAAGGTATCTTCCCTCCCGAAAATGCATTTGAGGAGCATATGATTCCCGCGCTGGTCAAGGAGGGGATGGAGTGGGTGATGGTCGACAACTCGCATTTCGACCGCACCACTCAGGGCTTCCCCTGGGTTAAAGGCTTCTCGATGGTAGAGCCTAACAAGGCCGACGTGCAGAACCCCAATCCCGGCGACTGGGTGCACGTAACCGACCTCTACTGCCCCGGGCAGATTTCGGGCGGATGGGGCCACCGCCCCCACTGGATGAAATATGTTGATCCCGCCGATGGACGCGAATACAGGATGATCGCCGTACCTACCTCGCTGGTGTTCGGCAACGAGGATGGTCGTGGCGGTTTCGGCGCACTGCAGTATGAGAAGTGCATCAGCCAGCTCGAGCCTTACAATGACGATCCCGAGCATCCCATCCTCGTGGTCCTGCACCACGATGGCGACAACCACGGCGGCGGCTCGGCAAGCTACTACGGCTCCAACTTCCAGAACTTCGTGAACTGGCTTAAAGCCAATCCCGACCGCTTCGAGTGCACCACCATTCAGGATTATCTCGACAAATTCCCCCCTGCCGACAACGACATCATCCATGTGGAGAGCGGCAGCTGGTGGGGTGCCGGCGCCGATCCCGAATTTCTCAAATGGAACGGCGACAAGGGAGCCTATGCAGGCGCCACAGAGCCTTACAGCCCCGACCACAACAGCTGGGGCATCATCACCGCCGCATCAAACCACGTGAAGACCGCAGCCGCCATGGCACCCGGCAACAGCGCCGTCAGCGATGCCTGGAACGAGCTGATGTGCGGCGAGACCAGCTGCTACTGGTACTGGGACGGCACCGAGGAGTGGGACTCCAAGCCCGCCACCGCCGCCAACCTCGCCGTGGAGAAAGTATCGGCCATCGTCGCCGCCGGAACTGACCAGACCGGTCCCTCGATCTACCATCCCCAGCGCGAGCCTTACAACCCCGGCGCAGAGGAATGGGAAACCGTAAAACCCTGCGACTTCACCGTATGGAGCTATGTCTACGACCTCAGCGGCCTCAGCTCGGTGAAACTCAAATACCGCGTCGACAAGGATGGTCTGAACCCGCTGACATCGAACCAGAACGAGACCTACGCCGGCGGCGACGAGGTAGGTCCCTGGCAGGAAATCGACATGACCGCCAGGAGCATCCCCTCTATCACCAACCCCCAGCCCGCACATAAAGCCGAGGAATATTCGGCAGAAGTGAAGGGTCTGAAAAATGTGCTTGTTGACTACTATATCGAAGCCGCCGACTCCAAAGGCAATGTGTCGCGCTCGATGATTCTCCACGTATATGTGGGCGACGGCGAGGGTTCCACACCCATCGATCCCGATCAGCCCGACGTGCTCGGCTCCTACACCATCTCGCCTGCGAAACCCACCGTCAACGACGTGATCACCATCACCGCCGCCAACGGCGCCGCCGGCATCATCCTCCACTGGGGCGTGAACGATTTCGCGAAGCCCATTGAGGCCTATCTCCCCGCCGGCTCGCAGTACCACACCGACGGCAAGGCCGCCCGCACCCCCTTCACCCTCAACAGCGAGGGCAAGTATGAGGTGAAGATCGGCCCGTTCAACAACGACGCCCAGAAGGTAAGCCAGATAAAATTCGTGACCAATACCGGCAGCCAGTGGGACAACAACGGCGGCAAGGACTACAGCTTCAAGATCGCCCCCGCATCGGGCATTGACGCAGTGGTGGCTGACACCGAAGCTTCTGTCGAATATTTCACACTCCAGGGTGTGCGCGTGGCCAACCCCGAGGCAGGCATCTACCTGTGCCGCCGCGGCGACAAGGTGACCAAGGTCATCATTCGCTAACCGTCGCATCCAACCGTAACGACGGCTCCGGTTTCCACCGGGGCCGTTTTTGCTTGGCAACTGCCCGGCCGTTTTGTTTTTGACGGCTCCCGTCCGCGCATTTGGTAATATGGAATTTAATCTTTAAATTTGCAGATATGAACCCTACCCCCGAAAACGGCAGCGGCGCACAGTCCGCAGGGCCGCTCAACAATCCCCGGTCGCTGAGCCGCGTGCTGGCAGTGCGCTTTTCCGCCTTAGGCGATGTGGCTATGACGGTGCCGGTGCTCTACAGCGCCTGCCGCTGCTATCCGCAGGTGCGGTTCGCGCTGCTGACGCGTCGCTCAATGGTGCCGATGTTTGTGAATCCGCCCGAAAATCTACAGATAATCGGCGTGGATCTCAACGAGTTCGCGGGTCTGGGAGGGCTCGGGCGTCTTTTCCGTAATGTCAGAGAGCAGTTTCCTTTCGACGGTCTGATCGATCTGCACGATGTGTTGCGTTCCAAAGTGCTGACCATGATGGCGCGCCTGCGGGGGATTCCCGTGGCCGTGATACACAAAGGACGGCGGGGCAAACGGGCGCTGACGCGTGCCCGCAACAAGGTGCTTCTGCCGCTGACATCGCAGCGTTCGCGCTACCGACAGGCGTTTCACCGCCTCGGGCTACCGGTGGAGAGCCGTTTCGACGGGCTTTATGCCGGCACGCCCACAGGGAAAGCCGATCCGGCGCTCTTTGCCGCCGAGACGCCCCCCAAGGCTGCGGGGGAAAGATGGATAGGGATCGCACCCTTTGCAAAACATGAGGGAAAGATATATCCGCCCGAGATGATGGAACAGGTGGTGGAGGCTCTGTCGCAACGCCCCTCCACCCGCATATTTCTTTTCGGCGGGGGCGACAGCGAGCAGCTGACGCTCGACGGCTGGGCCGAGCGCTATCCCGGGGTGACATCGCTGGCCGGGCGCCGATTAGGGTTCCCGGTGGAACTGGCTCTTATAAGTCATCTCGAAGTGATGCTGTCGATGGATTCGGCCAACATGCATCTAGCGTCGCTGACGATGACGCCGGTGGTGAGCATCTGGGGCGCCACTCACCCCTATTGCGGATTCAAGGGGTGGAGGCAGCATGAGGAGGATATAGTGCAGCTGCCCATGACGTGCCGCCCCTGCTCGGTGTTCGGCAACCGGCCCTGCCGCCGCGGCGACCATTTCTGCCTCCGCGGCATCGCTCCGAAAGCAATCATCGACCGCTGCCTCAGCCATCTCTGAGGGTGTGTCAACGAGGGTGTATCACAATTCTATTATTTTGAATTGTTGCGGGGATCGAAGCCGAGACGGCAGCGGATGTAGGTGGCGATCACATCGGCCATGGCTTCCATCGACAGTTCAGATGAACTGAGTGTGAGATGGTAGGAGGCAGCGTCGCCCCACTTTTTATCGGTATAGAAATTGTAGTATCCCGCGCGCAGACGGTTGGTTTTCTCGGCGAGCGCACGGGCGGCATTGATATCGAATTTGTCGCCGCGCTCCATGATGCGTCGGGCGCAATCCTCCATGTCGGCATGGATGAACAGGTTTATGGAGGGAACGGGGTGGTTGCGGAGCACATAGTCGGCCGAACGGCCCACGATCACACAGGGGCCGCGGTCGGCCAGCGAACGTATCACCTCCGACATGTCGCGGTAGATCGACGCGTCGGATATGCTCGAGGGGTTGTACCACGGCATGGCGCTCATGCCCATTGTGAAAGAGATGCCGCCGGTGGCCACTGAGGGGAAACGCTCGTCGTTGCGCTCAAAAAACGATGGGTCGACACCCGCCTTGCGGGCGGCTTCAAGCAGCAACTCCTTGTCGTAATAGTCAATGCCGAATTCCTTGGCGAGCAGACGACCGAGTTCGCGGCCTCCGCTGCCAAACTGGCGTCCGATGGTGATTACATATTTCATGGCTGTGGTACGTTGACAGTTGAGGGTTTATGGTTTATGAGTTGGCGGGCACCTCGTGGCGGAGGCGGTAAGTGTTGCGCAGGCGCTCGAAATCGTCGGGCGAGCGGCGCAGCGCCTCGGTGTCGGCGAAGGGGTCGTACGAAGCGATTATGTCGGCGCGGGTGACCGAGCCGGGAGCCTGCAGGGGCACGCCGGGATCGACGCGGCGCTCCGAGCCGAAATGCTCCAGCAGGGCGTTGAAGGCGGCTGCGGTGGCGCGACGCTTCCCTTCGATGGAGTATCCGGCGATGTGGGGTGTGGCGATGTCGGCACGCGCAAGCAGGTCGCGCGATATTCGCGGTTCCCCTTCCCAGCAGTCGACGGCGGCATGGCGCACGGCGCCCCGGAGTAGTGCCCGCGTAAGCTCCGCATTGTCGGCCACGGGACCGCGCGCCGCATTGATCACCATGGCTTTAGGACCGCGGCTGAGAAAATCGCGGTCGAAGAGATGGCGGGTGGCGTGAGGTCCGTCGAGTGTGAGTGGTGTGTGGAACGTAACGACATCGGCCCGGGCGGATATCTCGTCGAGGGTGACGAAGGGGCTGTCACCCGGCTGCAGGGGCGCGGAGGCGTCCCATCCGTGGTCGGCAATCTCGCGCGGGGGGTCGCAGGCAAGCACCTCTATGCCGAGAGAGCGCGCCCACTGCGCCACGATGGAGCCGACATGACCCAGACCTACCACCCCGAGCCGCATGCCGGACTGACCAAGACCTGCGCCGAAGATCGACGCATAGACATATTGCGCCACGGCGGGTGCATTGCAACCGGGCGCCGAAGCGGTGCCGATGCCGGCCGAGGCGAGATACTGACGGTCGAAATGGTCGGTGCCGATGGTGGCCGTGGCGATGAATTTCACGGCAGAACCCTCGAGCAGGCGCCGGTCGCAGCGGGTGCGGGTGCGCACCACCATGGCATCGGCGTCGCGCACGGCTTCGGGGGTTATTTCCGAAGGGTCGAGAGGCACCAGGCGGGCGATACCTTCAAAGGGATCTCCGTCGTAGGGGATATACCGGTCGATGACGATTTTTTTCATGACGGCAGGGCTGGATGAGAGATTGACTAATATAGCAGGCTCCAGGCATAGAAGCCGAGATAGGCAAGGATGAGGAGCAATATGGGGATGTAGCTGCGGCGGGTGCGCCGGTAGGTGAAGAAGTGGGCTATCTGATAGGCCGTAAGGCAGTTGAGCAGCGGCACGTAGAACGAGAAGTTGTTGAAGTTGAGCGCCGTGAAGAGCGCCGTGGCTATCAGCGAGAGAGTGAGGAAACCGTTGTAGGCACGCACCTGCGAGTTGTAGCTGAGAATCTTGAGCAAGTTGGCCACGGTGAAGAAGATGGCCACGGCTATGGTGAACCCTGTGCAGATGAGCGCCTGCACCACCTCGGGATTGTCAAACATTTTCCATGCCATCACCAGACGGGGCCAATGGAGATCGGTGGCGGGGTTGAGCAGACCCAGACCGAAAATGATCCAGGGTGGAGTGATCACACCCATGGCAGCTGCCAGGAATGTGCGCAGACTCATCACACGCATCTGCACGCATCCCACGAAGAACACGGGCAGATATAGCAGAAACGACATGTCGGTGAAACCGGCAGCCGTGATGATCAGAAATATCAGATAGACGCTGCGCTGACAGCGGTCGTTGCCATAGCAGCTGAATAGCAGACCCACGCACACGGCCACGAGGACACCCATAAGGTCGCCGCCGTAGAAGCAGCCCAGCACCGACGGCAGACCGGCCTGCATGGCGAAGAACATCGACGCCACAAGCAGCGTGAGGCTGCGCAGCACATTGAAAGCGCGGTTGATCCAGATTATCAGCACGCCGATAGCGGCGGTGGAGAGCACCGACGCCAGCAGCGAGTAGAAGGGCAGGGAAATCCAGGTGCGCGCCGGGGGCACGCCTACGCCGAGGGGGCTGCCAAGAGGCTCCACGCGGCCGTTGACAAAGGCTACCCATGCCAGCAGAGCCACCAGCATAAGCATCAGCACGGCGAAACCGCGCTTGTGCAAAAACAGCGATATATCTTTTTCAGTCATCGGCGCGGCGCAGTCCCGGAATATGCGACCCTATCGGCAACATTTATTATTAAACAAGCTCTTATTATTAAACAGGCTCTTAGACAAATTCGTTGCCGATGTCGCGGCGGAATGTCTTGCCGTCGAAATCGACTTTGTCGGCCATGGCATAGCTGCGGCCGAGAGCCTGCTGCAGGGTGTCGCCATAGCTGCTGAGAGCCATCACGCGGCCTCCCGAGGTGACGAGCTGACCGTCGCGCAGGGCGGTGCCGGCATGGAAGATAATGGTATCGGGGTCGGAGTCGGCTGCATCGGCGCCTGTGATTGTCTTCCCCTTGGCATAGGAGCCGGGGTAACCGCCCGACACGAGCATCACGGTGGCGGCGGCGCGGGGATCCTGCTCCAGAGGCATGTCGCCGAGGTTGCCGCGGGCTGCGGCAGCCAGCAGGGGCACAAGGTCGGAGGCGATGCGGAGCATCACCACTTCGGTCTCGGGGTCGCCCATGCGCACATTGTATTCGATCACCATGGGCTCGCCGCCTACGTTGATCAGACCCAGGAAGATGAAGCCTTTATAGTCGATGCCGCGGCGGCGCAGACCCTCGACGGTGGGGCGGATGATGCGTTCGTCGACCTTGCGCATGAATTCGGCGTCGGCGAAAGGCACGGGGCTTACGGCACCCATGCCGCCGGTGTTGGGGCCTTTGTCACCCTCGAGGATGCGTTTGTAATCCTTGGCCACGGGGAGCACGCGGTAGCCGCCGTTGCCGTCGGTGAGCACAAACACCGAGCACTCGATGCCGCTGAGGAATTCCTCGATCACCACTGTTGCCGACGATGCGCCGAACATGCCCGAGAGCATCTCGGCAAGTTCTTTCTTGGCTTCGTCGAGCGAGTCGAGAATCAGCACGCCCTTGCCGGCTGCCAGACCGTCGGCCTTGAGCACATAGGGGGGCTGCAGGGTTTCAAGAAAAGCCTGCCCCTCGGCGAGGGTGTCGGCGGTGAAGGAGCGGTAGCGGGCCGTGGGGATTCCCTCGGCTTCCATGAACTGTTTGGCAAAATCCTTGCTCCCCTCGAGACGCGCGCCGGCCTTCGTGGGCCCCACGACGAGCACCCCGGGAGCCTCCTTGGCCATGAAATCGGTGATACCGGCCACCAGAGGATCTTCGTTGCCGACAACCACCATGTCGATGTCGTTGTCGGTCACGGCCTTAAGCACCGCAAGGAAATCGGTGGGACTGATGTCGAGATTACGGCCATAGCGGCCTGTGCCGCCGTTGCCGGGAGCGATGAAAAGGTTGGAGCAGAGTGTGCTCCGGCTCATTTTCCACGCGAGGGCCGATTCGCGGCCTCCGCTGCCAAGAAGCAGAATGTTCATGTGCTATGGTGTGATTTTGTTAGTTTTCGGTAGGCGCTATCGTAGCTATTTCAGCTGTTTGACTCGGTGGAGTCGCCCGGTTTTTTCCACCCCTTGCGCACGCGCATCACGGGACCTCCCAGCGAGGGCTGTTTGCCGGTGATGGAGCGGAGTGCGGCGGGGTTGCGGCGCTGTGCCAGGGGGTTGTCCGACTCGGGACGCACGGGAGCCGCATCGGTGTCGGGCTTGCGCCGCGGACGGAAGCTTTCGTCGCGGTGACCTGTGGGGCGGTAGCGCTCCTCAAGTTTGTTGCGCGGTTTGCCGGCCAGGTCACGGCGGCGTTCGCGGCGCTTTTCGCTGAAGGGGCGCTCCTCGCCGTCGGGGCGAGGCTTGCGGTCGAAACGGCCACCGCGCTCATGGTCGAACTTGCGGCGTTCGCGCCGTTCGAGACGTTTGCGACTGTCGTGGAGGTCGTCGAGACGCTCGCGACGCTTCTCCTCGGCCTCGCGCAGGCGGCCACCTTCGCGGCGGAAAGTGCGGTAGTCACCCTCAAAGATGATATATTCGCGCAGCTGGCACTCCAGAGCGCCATTGAGCACGGGTATCTTTTCCGAAGCGGAGAGGCCGATGCGGTGGAAATATTCCTCCTTGTAGCCTATAATCCAGGCGTGATAACCCTTGAATACGTTTTTGAGTTTGGAACCGAGAAGTTCGTAGAGGCCTTCCATATCCTCCACCGATATGCGTTCGCCGTAGGGGGGATTGGTGACGAGCACACCGTCGGCAGGCGCCTCGGTCCATGCCGACAACGGCTTGGTTTCCAATTCGATATAGCGGCCTACGCCGGCACTGCGGATGTTGCGGGCGGCAATTTCGGTGGCTTTCGGCGAGATGTCGGCGCCGTAGATCTTATAATTGAACTCGCGCTCGCCCGAGTCGTCGTTGTAGAGACGGTCAAACAGCTCGGCGTCGAAATCCTTCCAGTTTTCAAACGAGAAATGGCGGCGGTATATGCCCGGCGAGATGTTGCGGGCGATCAGGGCTGCCTCGATGAGGAATGTGCCCGAGCCGCACATGGGGTCGACCAGCGGGGTATCGCCCCTCCAGCCGCTGCGGAGGATGATGCCGGCGGCGAGCACCTCGTTGATGGGAGCTTCGGTCTGCGCCACGCGGTAGCCGCGCTTGTGGAGCGACTCGCCCGACGAGTCGAGCGAGAGGGTGACGCGGTCGCCGGCGATGTGCACGTTGATCATCACGTCGGCATCCTGCAGGCGCACGCCGGGGCGCACATCGTCGCCGTAGCGGTCTTTAAACCAGTCGACTATGGCGTCCTTGATGCGGTAGGTGACGAAGCGCGAGTGGGTGAACTCGTCGCTGTAGACCACCGTGTCGATGGCGAAAGTGGAATCAGGCGTCATCAGCGCCCCCCAGTCGAATTCCTTGGTGTATTCATAAAGCTCGTCGGTGTCGCGGGCGGTGAATTTATACACGGGTTTTAGAATCCGCAGCGCCGTGCGGCAGCTCAGATTCGCGCGGTAAAGCATTTCGAGGTCACCCTCGAACGACACCATGCGCTTGCCCGGCTCCACATTTTCCGCGCCAAGGCCGCGCAACTCTTCAGCAAGAACCTCTTCCAGCCCCTGGAAGGTCTTGGCCACCATTTCAAAACGTTCTTTCGCCATACAGGTGATAAGTAATTTATGCAAAGTTACTTTTTTTCTTTGTATTAAGCGCCATAAGGGAGTCAATATTTGTCTGAGGGCGGATGCACCGGGGTGCATCCCTACATTTTGCAATTATGATATACCCTCTTCCGCGAGGTCAGAAACCGAGGAGGTCGGGCATGGAGAACATGCCTTTGCGGTCGGCGGCGACGAGCCACTCGGCGGCACGCACGGCGCCGAAGGCAAACCCCTCGCGCGAGAACGCGCGGTGCTCCAGCGAGATGGTGTCGACAGCCGATGTCCAGATGACGGTGTGGGTGCCGGGCACCTCGCCGATGCGCTCGTGGTTGACCAGCAGGCGCGAATGGTCGGCATTATACTCGGCGGGATCCTCGGTCCAGGCGGTCAGTCTCCCCTCGGAGGCCTTGATGAGGTTTTCGGCAGTGGTGACGGCGGTGCCCGAGGGGTGGTCGAGTTTGTGCACGTGATGAATCTCGCTCAGGCAGGGGGTATATTCGGGATAATCCTTCATCACATTCTCGGCGCGGCGGCATATCTCCTGAAAGAGCGACACGCCGATAGAGAAATTCGAGGTCCAGAACATTGCCAGACCCGAGTCGGCCACCATCTTCTCCACCTCGGCGCGGCGGCTGAGCCAGCCGGTGGTGCCGGAAACCAGGGGCACACCTGCGGCGAGGCAGCGGCGGTAGTTGTCGACGGCTGTAGCAGGGGTGGTGAACTCAATGGCCACGTCGGCGCTGCGGAACTCGGGGGTGTCCATCAGCGCCTCCTCGCCCTGATCGATATGACACACGATGGAGTGGCCGCGCTCAAGAGCTATTTTTTCTACGGCATGGCCCATTTTGCCGTATCCTATGAGGGCTATTTTCATTGTTTATCAGATTTGTCGTTGGAATTGGAATCGGAATTGGCTTTCATCGCTTTGCGCGCCACGATGGGGATGGCGATGTTGGTAAACACCAGCAGCACGCCACCCGCCAGGGTGAACGCCCACACATCGCGCAGCTCTCCGTCGTTCCAGAACAGGAAGAAGGCCGCCACGCAGAAAAACACCGCCGACCACGCCTCGATGCGGTAGAGACGCTTTATGCGGGGGTGCTTGCCCGTGTAGGGCGAAAACAGTTTGCCGATGAGGAAACAGAGCGCTCCCCCGGCATAGACAAATTTCCACCAGCCCATCACGTCGAGGCCCAGGCGGATATAGAAAATGGGGAGCAGCGTGCCCAGGGCGATCACCAGCAGCCCCACGGTGGAGATAATCACCATGGCGGTGCGTGGCGGCTTGCCGAGCAGTTCTTCGCGGGTATAATTCATAATCGGATATTCAAATTTCAGATATAGTGTGGGTTAGAGAAAACGGAGAGACCGGCGCCGTGAGGCAGGCCGCGGCGCTATTCGAAGACGTAGACATCCTCGTTGGGGCGCTGCATGTGATAGTTTTCGCGCACGATTCGCTCCAGCTCGCGGGGATCGTTGGAGAGCGAGGTGTTGAGGCGGTGATAATAGAGCATGGTGTCGTTGTTGGCCTTGATTTCGGCGCGCAGGGAGTCGATGGTCTCCTGATACTCTTGCTTCTTGGCCAGGGAGTTCTCGTTGAAGAACACAATGAACACAATGAACGCCACCGCTATGATCAGCGGCAGAGAGATATAACGGCGCATCCAGCGCCACGCGGAACTTTGTGCAATATTCATTTAGCGCCCTATCGGTAAGATTTGTTATAGAACATGTTTCAGGATTTGACACGAAACAAGCTGTAAGTGCAAATTTACAGCTTTTCCGCCGAAAAACCGCAATGCCGACAGCAAAAAAGCATAGGCCTGTGTATCTTAATTGCAAAATGCAAATAAAAAACGGCGGTTAAAAACCGCCGCTCCATAGGCCTCGCCCCACGCCTGCACAGACGTATGGGGGCTGTGTGGAGAGGAGGTTTTTAACCTCCTTAATTCCATAATTATTGTGGCATGAGAGGGGGCGTCAGGCCTCGGCCTCATCCTCCTTCATGTTGTGAAAGACCTGGGTGACGTCGTCATCCTCCTCGAGTTTTTCGAGGAGCTTGTCGATGCTCTCGCGCTGCTCGGGAGTAACCTCCTTGAGGTCGTTGGGCACGCGCACGAATTCGGTGGAGAGGATCTCGAAACCGTTCTCCTCGAGATATTTCTGGATATTAGAGTAATCTTCGAACACGCCGGTGAGAATCACTGCACCCTCGTCGTCGGCCTCGACCTCCTCCACGCCGCAGTCGATCAGCTCAAGTTCGAGGTCTTCGAGCGACACTTCGGGTTTGGCGGCGATTTTGAGCACCACCTTGTGGTCGAACAGGAAAGTGAGCGAACCCTGGGTGCCGAGGGTGCCGCCATGTTTGGTGAAGTAGGAGCGCACGTTCGACACGGTGCGGGTGTTGTTGTCGGTGGCGGCTTCCACGAAGATTGCGATTCCGTGGGGGCCGTATCCCTCGTAGGTCAGCTCCTTGTAGTCCTTGGCATCCTTTTCGGTGGCCTTTTTGATGGCGCGCTCGATGGTGTCCTTGGGCATGTTCTCTGAGCGGGCGGTCTGGATGAGGGCGCGCAGACGGGGGTTGTTGGCAGGCTCGGGACCCGAAGCCTTCACGGCGATGGTGATTTCCTTGCCTATGCGGGTGAAAGTTTTCGACATGTTGCCCCAGCGTTTGAGCTTGCGGGCTTTGCGGTATTCAAATGCTCTTCCCATGGGAGTGGTGTATATCTGATTTTAGCTAAAATTGTTGTGTCGGTGGAGTTTGAGGTGGAGAGAGAGTCTGCGGGGCGGCCCGATGTGCGGGCGTCAGCGCAGCTCGGCGCCTACGTTGCGGCGGAGCTGGTCGATGATGCGGGTCATCGTCTTTTCGATGACGGCATCCTGCAGGGTCTTTTCGGCATCCTGCAGGGTGATGCTGATGGCGTAGCTCTTCTTCCCCTCGGGGAGGTTCTTTCCTTCGTAGACGTCGAAAAGGTCCACGTCGCGGAGCAGCTTGCGCTCGGTCTGGCGCACCACGGCGGCGATGGCGTCGAAAGTGACGCTGCTGTCGACCAGCAGGGCCAGATCGCGGTGCACGGGCTGCGTCTTGGGCAGGGGCGTGAATTCGGTGATGACTTTCACGGCCATGCGCACCAGGTCGGCCCACTCGAGTTCGGCGAAGAACACGGGCTGCTTTATGCCCGCCTTGGCAAGCATCTTGTTGGAGACGATGCCCATGTGGCCGAGCACCTTGCCGTTGCGTGTGGTCAGTAGCTGGGCCGCGGCGAAGATGTCGGGGGTGTCGGCGGCGGGGATGGTGGTGAGTTTCATACCCTGCGATTCAAGACCAAGACGGGCCAGAATATTGGCCACGGCGGCCTTGAGGTCGAAATAGGTCGACTCCTCTGCGGGGCGCGCCCAGTTGCCGGTGCGGGAGTTGCCGGTGAGCCAGATGGCCAGACGGCTCTGCTGCGCGAAAGGCTTCAGGGGGGCTTCGGCGGTGCTTTCAGCTGCCGGATCGAACGAGTAGGTGTTGCCGAACTCATACATCGCCAGGTCGGGAGCCTTGCGGTTGATGTTGTGGGCTATGGATTCCAGACCGCCGAAGAGGAGCGTCTGACGCATCACGTCGAGGTCGGTCGAGAGGGGATTGAGCAGTTTCACGCAGCGGTCGGCGGGATAGCACTTCAAGTCGGTGTAATACCCCTCGGCCGTGAGGGAGTTGTTGAGGATTTCGTTGAAGCCTACGGCGGTGAGCTGCTCCGAGATGATGCGACGCAGGTGGTCGTCCTGATCGCAGAGACTCTTGTACTGGAGCGACGAGTGCACCCGGTCGTTGATTTCCACGTTATTGTAGCCATAGACGCGGAGGATGTCCTCCACCACGTCGCAGGGGCGGCGCACATCGAAGCGGTAGGTGGGCACTTCGAGCGATGCCGAGCATGCTGCAGCAGGGTCGGCGGTGGAGTTGCCGTCGGCATCCTTCATCTCCACGCCGATTTCAAGCGAGCCGAGGATGGCGTTGATCTCCTCCACGGGAATATCCTTGCCGATAAGCGAGCGGGTGTAGCCGTAGTCGAGCTGCACGGGGAAACAGGGCACCGGGTCGGGATAGATGTCGACCACGGGACCGCAGATTTCGCCGCCGGCCAACTCCTTGACCATCAGGGCAGCAAGCTGCAGGCAATAGATGGTGGCGTTGATGTCGCAGCCGCGCTCGTAGCGGAACGACGCGTCGGTCTGCAGCGAGTGGCGGCGGGCTGTCTTGCGCACGCGGGTGGGATTGAAGCAGGCGCTCTCGATGAAAATGTCGGTTGTGGCGTCGGTGACGCCCGAGTCGAGACCGCCGAACACGCCGGCGATGCACATCGGTTTCACGGCGTCGCAGATCATCAGGTCGGCCTCGTGGAGTGTGCGTTCCACGCCGTCGAGAGTGGTGAATTTAGTGCCCGCGGGGCATGTGCGCACCACAATTTTGCCACCCTCCACCCGGTTGAGGTCGAAGGCATGCAGGGGCTGGCCCATGCCGTGAAGTATGAAGTTGGTGATGTCGACCACATTGTTGATGGGGCGCATGCCGATTGCCGCCAGACGGTCTTTGAGCCACTGTGGCGACTCGGCCACCTTGACGCCGCGGATGGTGACGCCGCTGTAGCGGGGAGCGCCCTCGCGGTCGTCGACCTCCACCTGCAGCGCGCCGGTTTCGCTCTCCACGGCGAAAGCTGAGGTCGAGGGGCGGCGCAGATGGCCATCCTTGCCGTGGCGCGCCAGCCATGCGCTCAGGTCGCGGGCCACGCCGTAGTGGCTGGCGCCGTCGATGCGGTTGGGGGTGAGGTCAACCTCGAGCACGTAGTCGCTCTGCAGGTTGTAGTATTCGGCTGCGGGGGTGCCGGGGCGCACCTCGCGGTCGATGACGATGATACCGTCGTGAGCGTTGCCCACGCCTATCTCATCCTCGGCACAGATCATGCCGAGCGATTCCACGCCGCGGATTTTCGATTTCTTGATCTGGAACCCCTTCTCCTCGCCGACGGGATAGAGCGTGGCGCCAACGGTGGCTACCACCACGGTCTGTCCGGCGGCCACATTCGGAGCGCCGCAGACAATCTGCACGGGGGCCTCGAGGCCCAGGTCTACGGTGGTGATGTGCAGGTGGTCGCTGTCGGGATGGTCGATGCATGTGAGCACCTTCCCGATGACCACGCCGCGGAGACCTCCGCGGATTGACTCCACCTCCTCATAAGTGTCGCACTCCAGACCCAGCGACGTGAGCGCCTGGGTCAGCTCGGCAGGCGAGAGATCGAAGTCGATATATTCTTTTAACCAGTTGTAAGAAATGTTCATTGGCGGGTAAGAGAAAAATTCATGCAAAGTTACGCAAAGTTCCCGATATCACAAAATTTAGTGTTTGTCTGTCAGGACAATCGCATCAAATCAGGTTTAGGATATGCAATCTTATCGGCAATATTTTATATTAAACAAGTTCTAACAATCTCTTTAAACATATTTAACAAAATAAACAAGACAAATGGTTAAATATTGTGTAACTTTGTAGCATTTAAAAAAAAATCGTACCAGACATTTAAAAAATTTTGGCTTGCCAATACGGTAATACAGATCAATCAATCACAATCTTTCACCTGACCCTTCCATCGCCTGACAGATAAATCAATCCACAATAAATATTGAAGATAAATCAATCCACATTTATTTATATGAGAAAACTTCTACTTGCTATGTTGCTTGCCGTGACGGCCTCTTCAGCCGCTTGGGCAGCCAACACTCTGAATCTGTCGTATGAGGTCGTCGGCCTCTATGACGACAAGTCGTATGACACCCCGAACTACTATCTCGTATTGTCGGACAGTGAATCAGCGCGTTATGACAACAAGACAGGCAGTGTAAAGCTCGACGCGGGCTATATCGTCGTGCTCGACCTCTACAACCTTCCCTCCGATCCGCTGGCTCTGCAGCCGGGTACCTACGAGTCATCCGACGCGATGACAAAGTTCACCGTCAATCCCGATGAGTCGAAGGTGCAATTCTACATCGCCGGCAAACCCAAAACCGCCGCGATAGAGTCGCCGGTAGTTGTCTCCGTAGACAATGACGGCGTTTACACCGTGACCGCCACGGCTGTCGACCCCTTCACCAAGGACCCTCTGGATCTGAAATATGTAGGCCGTCTGCCGATTGTAAATGTCAACGAAAAGCCTGCAAGCTTCCCTATGCTCAAGAAAGACCTTCTCAATCTCAATCTTGACAAGGGCGGTATCGCCTACTACTACGGAGTCACCGACTACTCCAACAATGGCGTCACCTACCTGAATCTCTACTCCGAGAAGTTTGACCAGACAACCGGCAGCCTCGTCGGCGACGGCATCAACCTTGCGATGATGATCGCCCACAAGCGCATGAACAGGACCACCTACTGCATCGAGGGTGGCACCTATGTCGACGCCAAGACTTTCGAACGCAACACATGGTATCCCTGCCGCGAAATCGAATACTCGATGGGCTCGGAATATATTTCAATGCCTTTCGGCTCTTTCATCCGCATCCGCGAGAATGGCGGGGAATATGTCTACGGCTACCTCCAGTCAGGAACCCTGACCATCTCGTTCGACCCCGCCACCAAACAGCTGACCGGCCACCTCGACGCCTACACCGACTTTGGCTATCATGTTACCGCCGAGCTTTCGGGCAATATCCTTTATGATTTTTCCAACGCGTATATCCCCTCGGCTGTCTCCAACCTCACGGATGACGTGGACCTCGACCTCGACTATCTCGAGAAGGGCCGCATGTGGCATATGGGCGAGAAAGCCGGTTGCCGCGCATTCGTCCTCGACCTCGGTTCGCCCGCCGGCAAAGACTCCGACCCCGGCGTTGCCGCTGACCTCATGCGCATCGAATTCTTCGTTCCCAAGAACTCGGCAGTTGTGGCGCCCGGAGTCTACACCGTTGTGCCCAACCGCTGGAACGAAAACGAGCTGAATTCCGGCGGCACATACGAACCCATAACCATCGGTCAGGGATGGTCGGATGTCGACGGCGGTTCGAGCTACCGTCATTTCCAGAAGGATCTCACCTATGTCTATGACCTCTTCGCTCCTGTGGAATCGGGATCCGTCAAAGTAGAGACAACGGATTATTCCAACTACACATTCGAGATCAATCTCTACGACGACGCCGGTTACGCTATCCGCGGACTCTGGAACAACAAACCGGTCGAACTGCAGTATGACCGCGAGGCTCTCGAGAAAGAGCTCGCCGGCGTAGAGTCAGTCTCGGCCGACGCCGACGGCGGTGTATCGGCCATCGTCAATGGCCGCCATATCATTGTGGTCAACGGCGGTGACGCAGCTGTCACACTCTTTGACATGAACGGGCGCGCAGTAATGTCGGGCGACGCCGCTTTCGGGCTCGACGCATCGGCTCTCGCTTCGGGCGTTTATGTGCTTGCAGTGAAAGACAAAGCATTTAAAGTAATTTTGAAATAATTTCAGTATAAGAAAATGAAAGCAAAGAACATTTTACTTGCTCTCGGAACCGTGGCTATGGCCACTTCGGCCTATGCCTACACCGAGACCGTAGAAACAATGACCGTAGAGCTGAACTCGGGCAAGACAGTTGTCTACAACGTCAATGAAATCAACAAGGTATCGTTTGACTCTCACGAAGAGACAATCGGTTTCCTCATCACAGGCGCCGACGGCAACGAACTTTACCGCGCCGAGAATATCGCAACTCTTTTCCGCTATGCTCCCGAGGCTGACGGCGCCAACGTGCGGCTGCTGTTCGGCACCGCCGAGAACGCCACCGAGGTTGTCGATCTCAAAGATGGACAATACTTTGTCGACGTGGAGATGACCAACGCCGGCCTCTACAAAGAAAACATAAACCTCGCCGGCGATGTGACCTCTGCCAAAGTAAGACTTTATGAAGTGACCGACGGCGAGATTTCCGCACCCAAAGAGGTTGTCACCGAGGGCACCCTCTCCACCTCCATCACACCCAAGGGCGTGGTGACCATGGAACTTGACGCCACCTTTGACGACGGATTCGCTGTCCGCGCGTCCTACAAAGGCTCGCCTGCCGATGTGGATGACCTCGAGGCTCTTTTCCCCACTCCCGGCCCGAAGAATGAAGTCTGGTATTACAATCTGGACGGAGAGCTTACCAATAAAACAGCTATTCCAAGCTTCAAGAAGACCCACAGCAGTTACACCGGCCGCTCCAAATATGCAGTGCAGTTCGACGAGGACCATTGGAGCATGAAGTGTGAGATCGAGATGAAGCCTGAATTAATCGGTAAGGAAATCAATTTCGCCGCCGCCGAGGATAACGCCGGATCTCCTGATTTCACATTCAGATATGAGGGCATCCAGGTTGCCGGCCCCAACGGCGAATACCGCCTCAGAGGTCTGACCGGCACAATGCAGGTTATCGAGAACGGCGACGGAACCATCACTGTCAAGGCCAATGTCACCAATCTCTATTATAATCCTATGACCTCAGGCAACGGAGGCACCCCCGAGCGCGCTGTCATCAACTTCACAGGGGAGTGCAGCGGACTCTAACAATAACCAAGACCAATGAACAGATACCTTTCAGGCATATTGGCTGTTGCGCTGGGACTGGCGGCGGTTTCCGCCTCCGGACGGACTTTAGCACCCAATGCGAGGATGCTGCTGGCCGGCCGTAGTCAAGGTATGCCTGCCATTAAGTTCGACACCAGAAACCGGACGGCCTCGGTTGACGACTCTCAGGTTGTCGGAGCCTACGTCATGCTCGACGACGAGAAGGCGATAGCCCCCCTTGAGGCCCTCGGCGTGGTGTTCCGGCATAATCATGACGGATTGTTCTACTCTGCCACCATTCCGGTCGACGCCCTTGCGGAAGCGGGGGCTGTCGACGGAGTGAGATATATCTCGCTCGGCAACCGGGTCAATCTTCTCAACGACTATTCCCGCAATGTCGCAGGTGTCGACATCGTGCATAAGAACACCGACAACACCCTCCCGCGTCCTTTCACAGGCAAGGGAGTGGTGGTCGGGCTTATCGACATCGGTGTGGAGTATGACCATGTAGCGTTCCGCGATGCCGAAGGGAAGACCCGCATCAAGGCTGTCTGGAACCAGCGGTCGATGCGCGGCACACCCCCAGAAGGCTTCGGCTACGGAGCGGAGATAACCGATCCCGAGATGCTCAGTCAGGCGGCCTACGACTCCGCCCAGGAGCTGCACGGATGCCACACGATGGGCACAGCCGCCGGCGGCGACAAGCGTTCGCAGTATTACGGCGTGGCTCCTGAAGCCGACATCGTCTTTGTCAGTCTCGACCAGCAAAACAGCGTCGGCATCGCTGACGGCATCAAATACATCTTTGATTACGCCGACAAAGTTGGCAAGCCTTGTGTGATAAACATGAGCCTCGGCGACCATATCGGTCCCCATAACGGCACATCGCTTCTCGACAAGACCATCGACGCGGCCGTAGGTCCGGGACGTATCATCGTCGGGGCCTGTGGCAACGAAGGCAAAGTCCGACTTCACGCTCAGGAAACCTTCACCGCCGACGACAAACTGCTCAAGACGATGCTCACCCAGGCCCCCGAGACCTCCCACAACATCCATTACCTTGAGATCTGGGGCAAGAACGCCTCCGATCTGAAAGTAAAACTGTGTGTGGTCAACTCTCTGAAAGGCAACATTATAGCCCAGACCCCGCAGGTCGACACCTCGGTCGAGGGGGATGCCGTCGTAAAATCATTCTTCATCGACGAATGCGGCGTCACCACTTCGGTTATCATGGACGCGGAGCACAACCCCATCAATGGTCAGCCCCACGTCACTGTGAAATGCGAGGTGGAAGAGGCTGCCGACGGGCGCCTTGTCGCAGTGTTTGTCGAAGGTGAGGAGGGCCAGACCGTCGACATGTGGAACTACAGTATGAACGAGTTCTCCTCGAATGGAAAACGGGGATGGACCGACGGTACGCACGATGGCACCGTAGGTGAAATCGGCGGCACCGCCCGCCGCATTATCTCGGTCGGCTCGTTTGATTCGCGTAACCGCATCGACTGGAACTCCGGAGGATATTCCGATATGGCTGATATGCCCGACTATGAGCAGGGACACCATTCGGTCTTCTCGAGCTACGGTCCCACGGCCGACGGGCGCGTGGTGCCTCATATCCTTGCCGCAGGCAACCCGGTTGTGTCATCCATCAACAAGTACTACTACACGATGGCCGGCGCTACCCTTGACCAGATAAACTACAACACCAACGGTCTCACCCAAGTTGACGGGAAACGCTACTATTACGCCTACAATATCGGCACTTCCATGTCGTCGCCTTTCGTGGCCGGCACTGTCGCCCTCATGCTCGAGGCAAACCCCGCCCTGACTCCCGAGAAGGCTCGCGAGATAATTGTCGCCACGGCCAACACCGAAGACTATATGGGCGCGCTTCCCAACAACACCTACGGCGCCGGCTTAGTCAACACGGCGGCCTGCGTAAAGGGTGCCGTCGAGTCGGCAGGCATCGATGTTCCGACAACCGACAGCGATTCCGAAGGGATCCGCGTGTGGGCCGAGGGAGCGACCCTGTGGGTTGCGTCGCAGAACGACATCCCCGGCGGTGTGGTCTCGGTCTACAACATCTCCGGCTCCCTGCTGGGTTCGTTCCCGACAGAGGGGACGTTGACATCGGTCGACGCTTCCGCCTGGGGCAACGGAGTCTTTTTAGTAAAAGTGGAGGGCAGCAGTGTGGCTTGCAGCCGCAAGGTGGCTATCCGCTGATGATTTAAACAAATTTGAACAGTTATCTGACTGCAATGAAAAAAATACTTTTCACACTCTGTGTGGCGCTCCTTTCGATGGCGCTGTGCGACGGAATCAAGGCCCAGCAGCCCGACGATATCGTCACCTTCGTCAAGATCAACAAGATGGATGGCGCCGTCCACCGCTATGCCCTTCCCGACAAGCCCGTGATCAATTTCGCTGATGACAAGATTGTTGTCAGCGCCCAGGAGCTTGAGGATCTGGACATTCCCCGTTCCGAGGTGTCGCATATCGATTTCGAAAAGGGCAAATACAGCTCGATCGACGCTGCCAACCTCAATCCCGACGACTTCACCTTCGGCTTCGTCGACAACACCACGGTGATGGTCGCTTCTCCGCGGCTCACCCGTGTCGACCTGTTCGACACCGCCGGCCACAAGCTCGCATCCGTAGCCGCCGTCGGCGGTAACGCCACCGTGAGCCTCGCCGATTTCGGCGCCGGTGTCTACATCGTCGTGCCCGACTGCCACGAGGCAATCAAGGTTGTCAGAAAATAATCGCTGACATCTGCGGCACCCTCCCCCGCTGACGGTGCCGCCAAATCATATTCCCGGGGCGGTGTGTCAGAATCACGTATTCCGACACACCGCCTTGTTGTTTGTTAAAAAATTTGTAAATTTGCAGCGAAATTCTGTGAGGAATCTCAAAAAGTGCTATACACTCTCAAAAGTGCTATATAATTAAAGTGCTATATAATTAAGGTGTAATTCATACATCTGATTGGTTTCCCGATTTATTATCGGTATTTTTCTAAGGTATTATGTCAATAACTGGTAAAATTGAATTCCGGCCGAAGCTGTGGTCGGCTCTGCGGCATTACAACGCGCAGAAGTTCCAGGCCGACCTCACCGCCGGTGTGGTGGTGGGCATCGTGGCGCTCCCCCTTGCCATCGCATTCGCCATCGCATCGGGCGTAAGCCCCGCCGTGGGTCTGATCACCGCCATCTTAGGCGGTTTCATGGTCTCGGCTTTCGGCGGCAACTCGGTGCAGATCGGCGGCCCCACGGGCGCTTTCATCGTCATCGTCTACGGCATCATAGCGCGTTTCGGCGTCGAGGGTCTCGCCGTGGCCACCCTTATGGCGGGACTGATACTGGTGCTGATGGGGCTGTTCCGGCTCGGCACCGTCATCAAGTTTATCCCCTACCCCATCGTCATCGGCTTCACGGCGGGTATCGCCCTGACCATCTTCTCCACCCAGATCAACGACTTCTTAGGGCTCGGCCTCAGCGGTCTCCCCTCCGAGTTCCTCCCCAAGATGGGGATGTATCTGCGCAATCTCCATCTGATCGACCCCACCACGCTCGCCGTGGGCCTTACCACCCTTGCCATCATCATCCTCACCCCCAAGGTGTCGAAGCGGCTCCCCGGCGCCCTCATCGCCATCGTGGTGATGACAACGGCAGTGTGGGCAATGACCTCGCAGGGCATCATCGCCGACATCCCCACCATCGGCTCGCGCTTCACCGACCTGCGCGCCGCCATGCCGGCGCTGCACGGCTTCTCGCTCGACTGGGACACCGTCAACGCCCTGCTACCCTCGGCGTTCACCATCGCCATGCTCGGCGCCATCGAGTCGCTGCTGTCGGCCACCGTGGCAGACGGTGTCACCGGCTCGCATACCCGCACCAACACCGAACTGATCGGCCAGGGCATGGCCAACATCCTGGTGCCCTTCTTCGGCGGTATTCCCGTCACCGGCGCCATAGCCCGCACCATGACCAACATCACCAACGGCGGCCGCACCCCCGTGGCGGGCATCATCCACGCCGTGGTACTTCTGATAATCTTCATCTGCGCCATGCCGCTGATCAAACTCGTGCCCATGGCGTGCCTGGCCGCCGTGCTTATCGTCGTGGCCTACAACATGAGCGGCTGGCGCACCATCGCCGGCCTGATGAAAGCCCCCAAGGGCGACATCTCGGTGCTCATCGTCACCTTCCTGCTCACCGTGGTGCTCGACCTCACAATCGCCATCGAGATCGGCATGCTCCTGGCCGTGGTGCTCTTCCTGCGCCGCGTCATGGAGAACACCCAGATCAAAGTCTACTCCGAGCAGCTCGACGTGGCCGAAGGCAGCGACCTCGACGACGTGCACCACGAGGTGCTCGACGTGCGCCCCGGCGTGCAGGTCTACGAAATCGACGGCCCCTTCTTCTTCGGCGTGGCCACCAAATTCGACGAAATGATGCGCACCACCCCCTCGGAGCAGCCGCTGGTGCGCATCCTGCGCATGCGCAAAGTGCCCTTCATCGACTCCACCGCCATCCACAACCTCGAAATCCTTATCCGCTCCTCGCAGGAGGATGGCATCCACGTGGTGCTCTCGGGCGTGCGCGACACCGTGCGCGAGACCCTCGAGCATGCCGGCATAGCCGATCTCGTGGGCGAGGACCATGTCTGCTCCCACATATCCAAGGCGGTGGAAATCGCCAACAGCATCGCCGACGGCGCGCCCGCTGCCACCCCGGCGGTGTAACCCGCTGTGCCACGGGGCGTTGACCCCGGCTGTGTAACAATTTCGCATACGCGCAGGCTCTCTCCCGAGCTATCTTTGCGGCAAAAACCTAAACCGCAACTATAGCTATGAAAAAATCCCAACCGCGTCTGCTCACATTCTCCGGCGTGAACCTCCGCCGCGACCCCGAAGTGCCGCAGATGCTCCGCCGCGCGCGCACCCCGCAGAGAATCGGCGTCCGCAGCCTGCTCCCCCTCTGCTCGTTCGAACCCTACGGCGACGGCCGCACCCTCACACTGCTTGTCGCCGACAAAACACTCATCTACACCTGGGACGGCACCGAAATCCGCACTATCGGGCGGGTCGGTGCCGAGCCTGTAATGGCCGTGACCGACACCCCGGGGGTGGTGCGTCTGCTGCTGCGGCATCACCCCGACTACTATTACACCTACGGCTCCGACCTGAAGCTCACACCCTGCGGCTACATGCCCGAGCTGCCCGAAATCCGCCTTTTCGCCACAGGCCACACCCCCCTGCAGCAGGCCGTGGCGCCGGTGAAACTTTCGGGCACATCTTCGGGCAACGCCGGGTCGCAGCTCACCGCCACCGACGCCCGCACACTCACCGACGCGCTTCTCCATGCCTACGACGCCCTCGAGTCGCAGGCCCGCACCCTCGGCGCATGCTTCCAGCCCCTGCTGGCGCGCTGCCGCGTGCTCGACGCCGCCGGCAACACCCTCTCCACCGGTCCCACCGTGATGGTGGCTCCCGCCTCGGGCGTCAACGCCACCGACGCCGTGGTGCAGTCGTCGGCCGACTCCATGGCGTCGCTCACCGACTCGTCGCTCTCGGCCACTGCCTTCCGCATCGGTTTCAACGCCCCCGCCGCGCTCCCCGCGCCCTGGAACCGGCTGGCCGCACGGCTCGTGGTGGAGGTTTCGGATCAGCTCGCGCCCGCCGACCGCTCCTCTCTGGCCGTCCACGGCATCGTTCGCGACAGGGTGAGCGGCGTCTCCACCGTCACCTCGCGCGTGCCCGGTCTGGGCGACCACACCGGCGTTAGCCGCGCGCGTTTCCGCCGACTGGGGTGCGCCCTGGCCGCCGCGCCCATGCGCACCGTGGCCGAATACAGCTACCCCTTTGCCGGAGGGATAGCACCGGAGGGGAACACCGTCACCGTCGACACCACCGCGGAGGGCACCCCGGCCCCCGCTGCCGGGGAGGTGGCTCCCGGCCGCCGCACCTACTCCGCTGCGCTGCAGCTCGACAACATCACCGTGCTCTGCAATCCCCGCACCGAAACATTCCGGGGTTGGGCGCCCGAAAGCTTCATCACGCGCCGCTCCGACTCCTCCACCGGCGACTGGCGCTGCGCCATCTCGGTGAAAATCGCCTCGGCAGGAGGCGATACCGTGGTATGCCGCGAAATCCACGGCACCGGCCACGCCCCCGAGGCGTTCGCGCCGATGCTCTCCTACCCCTCGGCCGATGCCGTGGAGATCGCCATCGACCTCACCGGCGCCGACGGGCACCGTTCGGGCCTCTACCCCCTCACCGCCGTGCCCGGCGCTTCGCTGGCGGTGTGGGCGTCGCCCGGTCTCGAGCCGTTCCTCCCCCCTGCCGCCACCGTCTACGCTCCCCCCGCCTCAACCGTCACCCCTGCCACCGTAGAGCAGGGGGTGGCCGAAATCCACAGCTCGGCCGACATGCGGCGCACCCTGTCGCGGCGGCGCATAGCCCGCAGCGGAATATGTGCCGTGGCGCCCGCTCCGCGGGGTCACTCCGGGTGGGATTTCTCACGCGCCAAACTCCTGTTTTTCAGCGAGGAAGGAATCACACTGGCTACAGTCGACGCCGAGGGGAGTTTCCGCGCCACCTCGCGGGTCGACCGCCGGCCTGTGCGCTCGCCCCTTGCCGTGTGCCACGCCTCCGACAGCGCGGGAGCGGCCATCGCGGCCATCGCCGGGGATAACCTCGTGGTGATTTCGGGGCAGCGGGCACGCACCCTCTGCCACCTTGCCGACATCCCCGGTACCGTGGCGGCGGGAGCCACAGCCACCCTCGGCTACGACCCCGCAGGGCGCGAATACTGGGTGGCCACCGGAGGCCGCTCCATTGTCCGCATCGCCGCCGACGGATCGGAGAGTTTCGGCGCAGAGATACCCGTGATGAACTGCGCGGGCGACGCCGAATTTTCCGATGCGGTGAACCCCTTCGCCTTCGCCCTGTGGCAAGGGGAACTGATAGCGCGCGGCCCCCGCGGGACATGGCGCATATCGGCCGACGCCCGCCCGGGCACTCTGCCGGTGCGGCTCACACGGCGCTACGACACCCCTTTCACCCCCTCGATGCTGCGCGTCAATCTCTTTGCCTCGCAGATATCGGGCACGGTGCGCCTTTCGGGCGACTCGGGGAGCGAGGAGCCGGTGGTGATGCTCGCCATGACCATCGACGGCGAACTCAACGCCCCCGTCACCCAGCCGCTTATGGTGCCCCGCCGCCGCTTCCTCACCGCCGACTATGCCGTAGAGGCCACCGCCGACCTCTCCATCCTTCCCGAAATCTTTATCTGACCCTGCGCCATGGAAAATTTCAACGAAATTCTGGAAGAGAACCGCCGCCGTTGCGCCCTGCGGCGGCAGGCCGAGAGCTTCGACCCCGTGCGCGGCGACCGCAGTTCGGGCGAGCGCGTGCCTGCGGGCCCCTATCCCTGGACCGACGGCGTGGAACATGTGCCGCGCGAGATGACCGCCGACCCGCTTTTTACCCGCGTGACCGACGCCACGGGGTGGGCGCGTCTGCGCTGCCGCTACGATTTCGAATACTGGGCGGCGCGCTGCTGCCGCATCAAGGACAAAGAGACCGGCCGCGTGGTGCCCTTTATCCTCAACCGCCCGCAGCGGCGCGTGGTGGCGATGCTCGAGGAGGACCGCCGCGCCGGCCGCCCCATGCGCATGATCATCCTCAAAGCGCGCCAGTGGGGCGGAAGCACCGTCACCGAGCTTTACATGGCATGGATCCAGACCTGTCTGCGCGACCATTGCCACGCCATAGTCTGCGGCGCCGAGCGCACCGGCACCCAGGTGGTGCTCAATCTCTATGCCGACATGCTATTGAACTATCCCCCTGAGCTGTGGGAGGGGGAGGCCCCGCCGAGACTGAAAACCTCGCGCGGCATCCTCGAGCTGCAGGGGCGCGACAACCGCATCTACCTTGCCGCCTCCACCAACCCCAACGCCGTGCGCGGCGCCGACGCCGCCCTGGTCCACCTCACCGAGGTGGGGTTCTGGAAATCCACCCGCGGGCTCGACCCGTGGGACGCTGTGCGCGCCATCTACTGCTCCGTGGCCCTGGCGCCCATGACCATGATAGTGATGGAGAGCACAGCCGACGGCGTAGGCTCCTTTTTCCACGAGGAGTGGCTGCGGGCAAGTTCGGGGAGGTCAGACAACCGCGCCGTGTTTGTGCCCTGGCACGAGATCGGCAAATATTCGCTCCCGTTTGCCTGCGAGGCCGACGCCCGCAGGCTGTGGGAGAGTCTCGATGCCTACGAACTCGCCCTCTGGACCGACACCCGGCTCACCCTCGAGCAGATCCACTGGTATCACCGCCGGCGCCGCGAGATGAAGGAGCACGCCAAGATGAAAAGCGAGTTCCCCTCCACGGCCGACGAGGCCTTTGCCTGCACCTCCTCTACGGTATTCGCTCCCGACGGGGTGAAGCGGCTGCGGCAGGATTGCCGCGAACCTGTGGCCATCGGCGAAGTGGTGTCGGACACCGGCGCCGTCACCGGCCCGCAGTCGCTCGCGGGGTTGCGGTTTGCCGCCGACCCCACGGGCGGGCTGCATGTGTGGCAGTTTCCCGAGGATGAAGCCTCCTATGTGGCCGCGGTGGATGTCGGCGGACTGAGCGACACCGCCGACTGGAGCGTGATACTGGTGCTACGGCGCGGTCCCCGTCCCGAAGTGGTGGCGCAGTGGCGCGGCCACATCGACCACGACCTGCTGGTGTGGAAAGCGGCGCGCGTCGCCGCCTACTTCAACCGTGCCTGCCTCGTGTTCGAAAGCAACACCCTGGAGTCGGGACGCGGCCACAACGCCGAGGCACCCTACGCCCAGGGGGCGCTGATCCTCAACGAACTTTACGAGCATTATCCCAACCTCTACCGGCGTCCGTCGGCAGCAGGCGGGATGCCCCGGCAGGCGGCGGTGACCGGTCTGTCGGGGAGCATCCCCGGTTTTCACACCAACCGGCAGACCAAGCAGCTGATAATAACGCGGCTGATAGCCGCCGTGCGCGACGGCCTCTACACCGAGCGATGCTCCGAGGCCTGCGACGAGCTGGACCGCTATGAGCGTCTCCCCTCGGGCGCCTATGCCGCACGCCCGCCGCACCACGACGACATGCTGATGACCCGCGCCATCGGTTTGCACATATGCTCCCTCCCCGACGACACCGCCACCGACGCCGCCACCGCCCGCTACCTCTCGCGCTTCCGATATTGATATTTATATAAAATTATACGGCGGCTGGAAAGCCGCCGCTCCATACACGCCTACCCCGCAACTCCTTCTCTTCTTAACGGCGACTGTAAAGCCGCCGCCCCATACAACTTCCCTCCGCACGCCTATCGCCACAATACCCACAGACGTATGGGGGGTGTGTGGGGCGGCGGCTTTCCAGCCGCCGTTAATAACAAGAATAAATCATAAAGAAAAATTCACTACTGTCCACTAAAAAATGGACGGGGTTAAAAATTAAATAAATTCGGTTCA